>ERZ1674093.290-NODE-291-length-10797-cov-7.080618_pt1 | contig 10797 bp, 6 predicted proteins | sample MGYA00581116_ERZ1674093 | MGnify/ENA primary metagenome ERZ1674093 (study PRJEB41354, sample SAMEA4873337) | human saliva metagenome | biome: human-associated habitat [ENVO:00009003]; feature: mouth environment [ENVO:08000002]; material: saliva material... | reverse complement strand
CAGGCATGATCTCCCCTCGACTGGGGGCTATCAAAGCGCCGCCGCCCGACCGTCTCCGTAAGGGAGAGGGTCGGGCGGCGGACTATTGGGGGATAGAGCGGAGGCGGAGCTTACTGCTTGCCTTCGGTCTCTACTGCGGGAGCGATCTTCTTGACCAGCCCCTGAAGGACAGCACCAGGGCCTACCTCGACGAAGCGCGTAGCACCGTCAGCGACCATAGCCTGTACGCTCTCCGTCCAGCGTACGGGAGCCGTCAGCTGAGCGATGAGGTTCTTCTTGATGCCGTGCGTGCAGTTGACAGCGTGGGCAGGTACATTCTGATAGATGGGGCAGCGGGGTGAGTGGAACTCCGTAGCCTCGATAGCTTCGGCGAGCGCGACACGTGCAGGCTCCATCAGAGGTGAGTGGAAGGCACCACCGACGTTGAGGCGCAGAGCACGCTTAGCACCAGCTTCCTTGAGGGCTTCGCAAGCGCGATTGACAGCGTCGACATCACCCGAGATGACGAGCTGACCAGGGCAGTTGAAGTTGGCAGCGATGACTACCCCACCCTCGATGGTCTTGAGGATCTCGACGACCTTCTCATCGGGCAGACCGAGGATAGCCGCCATCGTACCAGGGTTAGCTTCGCAAGCCTCCTGCATAGCCAGAGCACGCTTGGAGACGAGACGCAGACCGTCTTCGAAGCTCAGCGCACCAGCAGCGACGAGTGCGGAGAACTCACCGAGAGAGTGACCAGCGACCATATCGGGCTGGAATTCGTCACCGAGGCAGAGCGCACGGATGACGGAGTGCAGGAAGACCGCGGGCTGCGTGACCTTCGTCTGCTTGAGCTCTTCGTCCGTACCAGCGAACATGATGTCGGTGATACGGAATCCGAGGATATCGTTGGCCTTCTCAAAGAGCTCCTTGGCTAAGGGGTGATTCTCATAAAGTTCCTTCCCCATACCCACGAACTGGGCGCCTTGGCCAGGGAATACATAAGCTGTCTTACTCATTTACTAAATTCTTCTTGTGATGATATACTTAGGGTCTTGGTATGCGGATTAAATCAGCTCCAGCGCCTTGACGAGGACCTTCCAGGTGCGCTCGACAGAGGCAATGTGCACCTTCTCGTCGGGAGAGTGGGGCGAGCGAAGGTCTGGACCGATGGAGATCATATCCATATCTGGCATGACGCCCTGGATGATACCACACTCCAGCCCTGCGTGGACGACGGTGATCTCGGGGGACTTACCCGTGACCTCTTCGTAAGCACGGCGCATCGTCTTGAGGACGGCGGAGTCAGCGTTGGGCGCCCAGCCGTTGTAAGCTCCTGCGAACTCGACCTCTGCACCCGCCAGATTCATCGCGCTCTCGATCTGAGAAGCGACGTACTCCTTGCGGCTCTCCGAGGAGCTACGCAGCATGAAGGTAGCGGTGAAGGTGCCGTCGCCGACGAAGATCTTCGCCATATTCGTAGAGGACTCTACGATGCCAGGGAAGTCGGTGAGCATGCTCTGCACGCCATTGATGCATGCATCGAGGGCGCCGATGACGCCGTCCTGGATCTCTTCGGGGATGACCGTCTTCGGTAGATCCGTGCGCTCGAGGCTGAGGCTGATGCCGTCCTCGATATTCTTATACTCCGTCTGCAGGGTGTCGAGGAAGTCCGAAGCGAACTCCCACAGGCCGTCAGCCTCTGCTTCGGGGATGGTCACGAGCGCGAAGGCTTCGCGAGGGATCGCATTGCGGGCTGAGCCCCCTTCGAGATGTACGAGGCGAGCGCCGTAGCTGGCGATAGCCTCCTTGAGGAAGCGCACGAGCTGCTTATTAGCGTTGGCACGGCCGAGGATGATATCCATACCCGAATGACCACCGCGCAGACCCGTCAGGCTGATGCGCACAGCGATATCCCCTTCGGGCGTAGGCTCCTGATCCTTGTACTCGAGCTTGACGTTGACGTCGAGGCCACCTGCACAGCCAGCGAAGAGAAGACCTTCGTCCTCGCTGTCGAGATTGATGAGGATATCTCCCTCAGAGAAGCCAGGCTGTAGGCCGTTGGCACCGACCATACCGACCTCTTCGTCTACGGTGAAGAGCGCTTCGAGGGGGCCGTGCTTGAGGGTGTCATCGGAGAGGACGGCCATCATATAGGCTGCACCGATACCATTGTCTGCGCCGAGCGTCGTATCACGTGCCGTCACCCACTCGCCATCGATGTAGGCATCGATAGGGTCCTTGGTGAAGTCATGCTCGATGTGGCTATTCTTCTGGGGCACCATATCGATGTGGGCCTGCAGGGTCACCACGGGGCGTCCTTCGAGGCCAGGAGTAGCAGGCTTGCGGATGAGTATATTGCCCGTAGCATCATGCTGAGCCTCGAGGTTCAGACGCTTTGCCAGAGCAAGGAGGTACTCTTGGACCGCCTCAGTGTGGAACGTCGGGCGGGGGATCTGTGTGAGATCATAGAAGTAGCTCCACACGTGAGCGGGAGACAGGGTCTTGATTTCAGCAGCCATAGTCGATTCGTTCTTAAGATGAATAATGGATAGTTATGCTCAGCGCACGCTCGCAGCTGGTGCGGTGCGTCTGCGCGTGTAGTGTCTATTGATGATGGGAAGAGCGATGATCGCGATGAGGCCCACGAGCGTGATCCACAGCGTCTGCGCCGTGTGCACGATGAGGGCGAAGTCCTTCGCAGGCTGGACAGCCATACCAAAGGTAGTGAAGGTAATGATGACCGCAGCATGCCATGCCCCCATACCCGCCTGGACGGGCACGATGACCGACATACTACTCATGGCGAAGGCGATGCTTGCCACGGAGAGGGGAAGGTCGCGCGTGGCCTCGAAGGCGAAGAGCGCGAAGTAGAAGTAGCAGAAGTACCCGATCCAGATGAGGAGCGTCAGGAGGAGGAAGCGCCCGCGATGTGGCATATAGCGGATGCTCATCATCCCGTCCCAGATATGCAGGAAGAACTGTGCGATACGGCTCCCGCGGCGGTAGCGCAGGAGCCAGATGAAGCCTCCGAGAGCGAGCAGCCCGACCGCTACCAGCACCACCGACCACGGGGAGTAGATGAAGGCGCACAGCGAGGCCTCCAGCTCGGGGTGGGAGGCGAAGTAACCGATGAAGAAGTCTGTCGAGCTGAGGATAATCCCGAGGAGGATCAGCGCCAGCATCGTCACGTCCGTCAGGCGATCGACGATGAGCGTACCGAAGAGCCCAGCGAAGGGGATGTCCTCACGGCGCTCCATCTCGACGCAGCGCCACACCTCGCCCGAGCGAGGTATCCCCATGTTCACCGTATAGGAGCCGAGCACCGTGCAGACGGCATTGATGCGACGTGGAGGTGCTTCGCCAGCGGTGAGCGGGCGCACAAGGAGCTCCCAGCGCAAGCCTCGGCAGAGGTTGCTCATGAGTCCAAAGAGGAGGCTAAAAAGGAGGATGGGATAGTTGACCCCCGTGCGGAGGGTCTCCTGCAGCTCGTGCCAGTCGGTATCACGATAGAGGCCATAGAAGCCCAACCCACCGAGGAGCAGTGGGACTACAATCCAGAGAATGGACTTAAGGGTAGGATGGATCTTCATTCGACACACACCCACTCGAGAGGCGGGCAAAGCTTGAGGCTCAGCACCACGCAAGGGAGTGTACTCTAATAGCTCTTGATAAATTGTACTACTTTAGTATAGCAAATGTAATAAGTTTTTAGTTATCTCCCATGCAGCAAGTTAAAGCCAAGAAGGCATTAGGCCAACATTTTCTCACCGATCTCTCTATCGCCGAGCGCATCGCCGACAGCATCTCCAGCCACCGCGATCTGCCTGTACTTGAGATCGGTCCTGGCATGGGAGTGCTGACCCAATTCCTCCTCGAGAAGGGCTACGACACGCATGTCATCGAGATCGACCCCGAGTCAGTAACCTACCTCAAGGCGCATTTCCCCGCGCTCGAAGGGCGTATCATCGAGGGTGACTTCCTCAAGATCCCCATCGAAGACTACTTCCCTGGCGACGCACCCTTCGCCCTCATCGGCAACTACCCCTACAACATCTCCTCGCAGATCTTCTTCCGTATGCTCGACTACCGCGAGCGCATCCCCTGCTGCGCCGGTATGCTCCAGCGTGAGGTCGCCCAGCGTCTGGCATCCCCTCCAGGCAACAAGGACTACGGTATCCTGAGTGTCCTCCTGCAGGCGTGGTATGATGTGGAGTACCTCTTCACCGTCGATGAGCACGTCTTCAACCCGCCCCCCAAGGTCAAGAGCGGCGTCATCCGCCTCATCCGCAATGAGCGCACCGACCTCGGTTGCTCCGAAGCCCTCTTCAAGCAGGTCATCAAGACGGGCTTCAACCAGCGTCGTAAGACCCTGCGCAACTCACTCAAGGCGCTCTTCGGAGCCGACTATACGGGCTACACAGCAGAGATCTTCTCCAAGCGCCCCGAGCAGCTCGGTGTCGAGGACTTCGTCACGCTGACGCGCCTCCTCGAGGAGCATCAGGCGAAGGCCGCTGCTAAGGCATAGCATTTACACGACACGATAAAGCGGGCTCAGATGATAGTCATCTGAGCCCGCTTTCGTATCTCTATTCGTCATGCTTGGGAGCCGCATTCTCCATCCTTATAGTGAAGGGTGTCACGAACCCATACTGGTCGGTAGGCGAACCACTACTGGTCAGCGATCGGACCAGTACTGGTCACGATGCGAAGCAGTACTGGTCGATACTAGTTACCAGTACTGGTCACTTCGCCGACCAGTACTGGTTCACCCAATGACCTCCCGAAGGGGACATTCCGAATTACGCCTTCTCACGCACGGAGCAGCTTGTGAGTGAAGCGAATAAACGACCGCTCCCCCACCCCGTGCAGCAGTGGCACCAGGCGGGGGAGCGGTATGACTTTTTAAAAGCGGTGCGCGGTCTATTCCGTCAGCTCGACACGCTCCGCAGAGGGAGGAGGCGTAGTTGCTCCCCAGCTCTTGTTGGGGCGAGAGCCCATGGTGAAGACGAGCTTGCCACCGGCAGCCAGATCGCTGTGGCGGATCCAAGGGCGATCGAGGGGCTTGCCGTTGAGCGTAGCCTTCTGTATGTACTTGTTCTCCGAGGAAGCACCTTCCGCCTCGATGACGAAGGTGCGCCCCGAAGCCAGACGCAGCGTCACCTTGGAGAAGAAGGGCGTACCGATGTTGTACACGGGGATACCAGGGGTCACAGGGTAGATACCCATCATAGAGAAGACCACGAAAGCCGTCATACCGCCACCATCTTCGTCACCAGGCATACCCATCAGGTCGCCACGGAACCACGTGTCGATGAGCTTACGCACCAGACGCTGCGTGCGCCAGGGAGCGCCAGCATAGTTATAGAGATAGGGGATGTGGAGGCTGGGCTCGTTCGACATAGCGAACTGCCCGACGTTCCCCGTCTGGTCGGGGAGCTTGCTGTAGAACTCCCACTTGGACATACTGAGTGGTGTGCGCAGGGTCTCATCCAGACGCTCGATGAAGCGCTCACGACCGCCCATCAGATAGATGAGGTCAGCGGGGTTGTGCTGTACGTCCCAGCGGTAGGTGTAGGCATTATTCTCATCGTAGTAGTCACGTGCACCGAGGCCACCAGAGAGCTCATAGTTGAAGGGCTCGATGAAGCGACCCTTCTTATTCTTGGGGTGGAAGAAGCCCGTATCGTAGTTGAAGAGCTTGCGGTAGTCGTAGGAGCGACGCAGGTAGTCGGCACTCTCCACGTCGTGGCCGGAGAACTTCGCCAGCTGCGACAGGCACCAATAGTCGTAGGCAGCAGCGAGGCTGACGGCGACACTCTGACGCTTCTCCCACAGCGTCACCTCGGGGACGGTCTCCTTCTCCCCGATATCCAGACCAGGGAAGTAGCCTTCCTTATCCATAAACTCCGAGAGTACCCCCTTGGGGCGACGTGTCCAGGGCAGGTAAGACTTCTCGGCCATCGTCTTCTTCGCTGCTTGGTAAGCAGCACTCAGGTTGAAGCCCGAGAGCCCCTTAGCATAGGCATCAGCGAAGGTGGCAATGGTATGCGAGCCGTTCATGCGGTGCGTGTCGCCCGTGACTTCGGGGAAGGTAGGCAGCCATCCCTCGGGGCTCTGCTCGGCCATACGGAGGTAGCTCGTGAGCATCTGCTGCTCCTTCACGGGGTCGAGGAGGATGCGTAAGGGGTGTGTAGCGCGGTAGGTATCCCACAGCCAGTCGTCGGTGTAAAAGGGTACGCCCTCGTCATCGTGGACCTTCTTGTCAAAGCCACTCCAGTAGCGGCCGTCCTCCGAGAGGCAGATCATACGCTCATAGGTGCGGTAGAGTGAGGTATAGAAGACACGGCGCTCCTCGGGAGTACCGCCTTCGATCTCGACCTTATCGAGGGCCTTAGACCACTCGTTGCGCCCGTACTTAGCCACGAGATTGACTTCAAAGGACTGGATCTCCTGCTCGACGTTGCGCTTAGCCTGCTCGATGCTGATGTATGACACGCCGTAGCGGAGGGTCACGCCCTGCTTAGCGAAGGAGAGGCAGAGGGTATTGCCACGTGCCACGCCATCGACCGTCGCGAGGCGGCCCGTGAGCGTATCACGCACGAGGCGCTCCGTGGGCTCAGCGTCCATCTCGGCATAGAGGTAGACACGCGTAGAGTCCTCGAGCTGCTGGTAGCCGAAGAGGTTCTTCCCCGAAGCGACGAGCTCCCCATCGGGCGTAGAGAAGACAAGGTGATGACCGGCCTTAGCCCGCTCGAAGTTGAACTGATAGATCGCACTGCGGTACGAGGGAGCATAGCGCACACGCACCTCGGGCTCCAGCAAGGTCACCTCATAGAGGTAGGGACGGACGCTCTCGCTATCGTAGCTATAGCGTGACACCTCGGGGAGGCTATCGCTGAGGGCACTCAGCGGACTGATAGCGAAGGCCGACACACCACGGTGCGACGTCAGGATCACCGGGAGGCCTGCGATCTGCTCAGAGGCATAGTCCGTACGCTGCGGATGCACACGCATCATCCCATTAGGCAGATGCACTGTGGGGAAGGTGGGCACAAGGAGATGGCTAATATTCCCCATGTAGGGATCTACATAGTCGATCGGGTCAAGGCTCTTTGAGCGACCAAGACCCGCCGAGGAGCAGCCTACCAGTACGAGGCTGAGCAGGAGGCCCGCCAGGAGCGAGCGTGTCTGATGAAGCATGGGCGATAAATGAAACTTGGGAGGATAGCCCCTATAGACGAGATGCCTTAGCACTCACCTGCAGGGCACATTCTCCTCAAAGATAACGAAAAAGCCCCATCTATCAGCGGGATAGATGGGGCTTCTTGCTATGTGGATAGCGTGCCGATGGGCTTACTTCTTCAGCTCAATGTCGACACGGCGAGCGCTGCTCTTGAGGTCGGTATTGCGGTCGACGCCACCAGCGATGCTGATGAGACGATCAGGCGATACACCGCAAGCGATGAGGTAGTCGAGGACAGCCTGACTACGACGCTTTGAGAGACGCTCGTTCACGAGGGCATTCCCTTCGGGGGAAGCGTAGCCCGTGAGGTAGAGCTTCATATCGGGATCGCCTGCGAGGACGCGATAGACTTCGTTGAGAGTGAGGCGTGCTTCGGGAAGCAGATCGCTCTTACCTACGGGGAAGAAGACCTGACGCTTGAAGTAAGAGACGACGACCGTGTCCGTGCGGACCTCTGTCTTCGTCTGCACCTCGGGCTGCAGGGGCTGCTGAATGATCGTAGGAACAGGCTGCTGGATGATCACCTGGGGCTGCTGTGCGGGCTGAGCCTGCTGAGCGGCACGCAGGGCAGCGAGCTCCTGCTGGAGCTCGCGCAGGAGCGAGTCGCTCGAGCTATTATCTACGACAGGCTGCTGGACGATCGTCTGCTTCTGGCCCTTAGAGCGAGCGGGCAGGACGATAGCATCGCGGTCCGAGTCACGGCGCTGCAGGAGGAGGAGCATCAGCTGCTCGAGACGATCGAGACGGCTATTGCTCACCTGAGGCTGTACCTGGGGCGCAGCTTGGGGTGCGTAGGTATAGTTCACGCTACCAGCAGGTGCGTAGGGCATGGGCTGCTGGGGTGCTACACCACCGAGACCGAGGGCGCTGAGGAGCATCTGCAGCTTCACCAGACGGAGGTCTTCGGCCGTGAGGCCGTAGGTCGTCTGCTTGGTCTGCTGCTGGCTCTCCGCTGCTATACGGGCTTCGGCGACAGCACGCACGGCACGCATCAGATCTTCCTCAGAGAGGGTGATGAGCGTGTCGGCCGCAGTGAGAGGCTGACTCACACTCTGCCCTGCGCTCTGTGCCAGGGCGACAGAGCTAACAGAGAAGAGGGAGAGAGCAAGGAGGAGGGACTTCATAGGACGCATGTCTCTTAGAAGTTGAAGCGATAGCCTACAGCCAGCTGGTTGTTGCGGAAGGCACCACGAGCGGTGTAGTCAACGAAGAGATGACCACCGAGGACGTTGCCGAGGGACGTACCGACGACAAAGTTGGGGAGGAAGCGTGATACACCACCGATGCTGTTGACACCCAGACCGACACCGAGGTAAGGCGTGATAGCCCCGTCGAGGAAGGTAGGCAGGTTGTAGAGGATGTTAGCGTTCAGACCGAAGCCCGTCTTCTTACCGAAGGCTACATAAGCATCGGGAGCGAAGTCGAACTGCGAGTCGAGGATCTGCATGTAGCCGCGAGCACCTACGTTGACACCGGACTGATCACCGAAGTTAGGACCTACGAAGAGGGCAGCGCGGTTGAACTTCAGCGTTTCCTTAGCAGGCTCTACCTTGACTTCCTTAGCGTAGACTTCATCCTTCTCGTTCTGACCAGCGACGATGACGCGGTCACGACGGTTCTGCTCATTCTGCAGATACTGCTCGATGAGGCGGATGTCATCGCTGGACTTACCCGACTGCTGGGCACCAGCGATCTGCTGAGCCTGAGTCGTGTTGATAGCGTCGAGGCGGTTGATGACCTGGTCGAGGCGCTTGACGAGAGCGATGTTGGGGTCTACCTTAGAGGAATCCTGGCTCTGCTGTACCTGAGGCTGAGCCTGTACGGGCTGGCCGAGGAAGTTAGGAGCAGCGTAAGGGCTACGGTAGAGAGCGTTCAAGAGGAGGATCTTATCGAGGTCAGAGAGGTTGCTACCCGTGACATCAGATACAGATACCTGTGAACCCTTCTCACGCTTGAGGTCGCTGACGACCTGGTTGACGAGAGCGTCGAACTGAGCCTTGGTCAGCGTGACCGTACGGCCCTGCTGAGCAGACTGCGTAGCGACCTGAGTCGTCTGGTTGTCGACGTGCGTGATGCGGTCAGCTACTTCGTTCTTCTCACGCAGTACGCGGGTCACCGTGACGGTGTCGCGGCGAGAGACTGCATCAGCCAGCTCTTCGTTGAGCGTCTTGATACGAGCGTCATAGTCAGCGCGCTGAGCGTTGAGCTTCTTGATACGAGCGTCGTAGTCAGCACGCAGAGCGTTCATTTCCTCAAGGTTGGATTCCTGCAGGCGAGCGACTTCAGAGCGCGTCTGAGCATCGCTGTAGCTCTGGTAGAGCTCACGACCATCGCGGTTAGAGCGACCGAAGTTGAAGCGGACACCAGCCTGGTAGAAGGCATTGACCTTCACGTCAGCAGGGTCGGTGACGCTCGTGATAGCAGGATTTTCCTGTTCGCTCAGCATAGCGTTGACGCTACCGTAGAGAGCGACATACTTGAAGAGGGGGATCTCAAGACCACCACCACCGAAGAGGAAGAGGCCGCTCTTAGGCGTAGCACCCGCGATGGTAGGCGTGAACTTACCCGTGACTTCGCGATAACCAGCACCGAGGTTGAGGTAAGGCGTCAGACCGCGAGGCATGTTCAGACGAGCGACGAAGTTACCCCCGTACATACGGAGCTCGTTGTTCAGGTTGAAGTCGAGCGTACCAGGAGTCTTCGTAGCTGAGTAGTAGAACCCGCGGATACCGAAGATCGACGAGAAGTCAAACCCTGCAGAACCACCGAGGAACCACTGAGGCTTAAGACCTGAAGCAGCGGGGTAGTCTACATAAGCGATACCGGGCTCGAGGACGAACTTGATGCCACGGAAGCCATCGGAGTACATATTACGGTACGCGCGAGAGATCGCATCGCCAGAGTTGTAGTCCGTGCCACCGAAGTAGATGTCAAGCGAAGCCTGACCCGTCCAGTTGTGGAGCTGGTCACCACCGTTAGCGGCAGAAGCGAGGTAGCGGTTGCCTGGATTGACGTTGAAGATAAGGTCCTTACCTTCGAGCGAGAGGGATACGCGACGGCCCATGTTGAACTTCAGACCGACACCACCGGCGCCGTAGATCTGCTTTTCCTTGTAGCTCGTAGCCGTGCCACCGACGGGCGTAGCCGTGTAGCCGAACTCCATGATACCACCACCTGCGGTGAGGTAAGGCGTGACGAAGGCGTTAGACCAGAGGTTGAACTTGAGTTCACCACCGTAGCGCTTGATGTCTACGTTAGAGTCTTCGAGCTTGTCAGCCCAGTTGAGGAGCCATGAGGGAGTCGAGGAATTATTCTTGAGCTTGCCCTTGAGGTCAAAGCTACGCTCATAGATCCCGCGGATCTCAACGAGGGGGCCGAAGCCGAAGCCAGCGCGCACACCCCAGAAGGGTGAGTCACCGAGGTTAAGCTTGCTATCCCAGTGGGTGTAGCCTACTACGGGTGCTACCGTAAAGCTAACATCCTGCACCTGAGCCATAGCCTTGCTACCAATGCCAGCAAGCATCGTAGCGCAAAGAACCAAAGAAAGTTTCTTCATATATACATTCGAATTA
>ERZ1674093.286-NODE-287-length-10921-cov-9.138874_pt1 | contig 10921 bp, 7 predicted proteins | sample MGYA00581116_ERZ1674093 | MGnify/ENA primary metagenome ERZ1674093 (study PRJEB41354, sample SAMEA4873337) | human saliva metagenome | biome: human-associated habitat [ENVO:00009003]; feature: mouth environment [ENVO:08000002]; material: saliva material... | reverse complement strand
GTGAACGCATCATGAAGAGTTACGGTACGATGGAGGGTGTGTATATCAATGGTGCGCCGCAGGGAATCACGTTCCACGAGACGGATAACTTCACGCTCTACCCTGCTTCGATAATCAGCATCAACAAGAACCGCTTCACAAAACATTACTTCCTTGGTGACAAACGAGTTGCTTCAAGAATAGGAACAGGTCTGTTTAACAACGTTTATGGAAGAAACGGCTCATACGTAACCGCTGGTCAGCAGGACTATGCTGAACGTATGAATCAGATTCAGAAGCAGAAAGAAGCGTACTATAAGCAGCAGGGCATTGCTCCTGGTGTACCTACCATGAAGGGCGCGTATGGTGATCCGGAGAATACAAAACGAGGGTATAACTCTATCATTGACACACTCGGTAATCATGATGTGCCACAGGGTTGGATTCAGACTCCACGCCCCAACACCACACCGAATACCAACCCCGGTCCACCTGTAAGCTGGAATGACCCAAGCAACCCTGATGATCCACAGGCTGGTTATGGTTATATTCCTAATGATACCACAAAGGAAGAAACCTTCTTCTATCACAGTAATCACCTCGGCTCAACGTCTTATATCACAGATGATAAGGTCAACATCACCCAGTATGATGCTTACCTACCATACGGTGAACTCCTTGTAGACGAGCACTCATCGAGTGAAGACTTACCGTATAAGTTCAATGGTAAGCAGTTTGACGAGGAAACTGGCTTGTACTATTACGGTGCAAGGTACTTGAATCCTATGGCAAGTATTTGGTATGGGGTGGATCCGTTGGCAGAGAAGTATAAATCTATAGGGGCTTATGTCTATTGTAGTGCTAATCCTATTAGATTGATTGATTCAGATGGGAAAAAGATTTTATTTGTAAATGGTTATTGGAATAGCTTTATAGGTGGGCTTATTGGTAGTAGCTCTGCTGGAGCAAATTATTGGGGAGACGGATTTACAGTAGCTGCTAAATCCTTTTTTAAAGATTATTCTCCTATTAATTCTACAAATTTTATTGATGGATCGTCCTTATGGGGAGGAGATATGAGTGGGAGTGATCGCTATGCTGCAGGATATAAATTTGCAAAAGATAATCTTAATAGACTTAAGCGTGATGGCATACAAAAGCGCAATGTTATATCTTTAGGTTATAGCCGTGATGGATTCCATTTCTATCGTCCAACTCACCAAGCATTCATGAACGTTATTGAAAAGGATGGTGCCTGGAACTGGGGCAATATGCAATCTATTAATGGAACTCCATTGATTGTTGGTGACTCTCTATATTTCTATGCATCAGGTAGAAGACTTAACAAGATTATGTGGGATAGCTATACCTCAACAGGTCTTGCAATCTTACGACGTGATGGTTTTGTCTCTATGAATTCAGACATGAATGAAGGCTACCTCATTACAGAACCTCTTTCTTTTGATGGTAAATACTTCTTTGTAAATGCTGATCTGAAAAACAAGAAGGGACAACTGCAGGTTGAGCTTTTAGATAAAGATGGAAACATTATTGAGGGATACAGTAAGAAGGATTGCGTAACCCTTAAAGGTGTTGATAAAACCAAAATGCGTGTCGCATGGAAGAAAAATAAAGATGTGGCTCAGCTTCAAGGAAGAGCTGTTCGTGCTAAGTTCTATCTAACACAAGGTAAGCTCTATTCTTTCTGGGTTTCCCCATGGGAAAGTGGCGAAAGCCGTGGCTTTACTGCTGGAGGTGGACCTCAAATGAGTGGAAGCGGTGTTGACCAACCACAAAATTAATTTCTAAAAAGAGTAATATGAATAAAAGTATTTATAGCATATTTATAGGTGCTGCAACTTTAACAACGCTGTCTGCATGTCAAGAAGGATATGTAGAAGGGTTCTTAAATACCCCTACAAAACGTCCTGATGCTACAGCAACTGTTGTTGAAGACGATAAGGATCTACAATATAATGGTATAAAATTGCCAGATGTATGGCCACCACAGCGAGATTATAAGACAGAAATCCGTAATGGAATGTCACCTTTTTATTTAGAGGAGAAACCTAAGGTTATCAATGTAAATGTCGGCCGACAGCTGTTTGTAGATGATTTCTTGATAGCTTCAACTTCATTACAAAGGAAATACTATTATCCAGAATATGTTTCAAACAATCCTGTTCTTTCGCCAGTAGAAGACTGGGAATTAAAGGGATCACATGGCGGCTTTGCAGCCCCGTTCAGTGATGGTGTATGGTATGATGAAAAAGATCAGCTTTTCAAAATGTGGTATCTTGCAGCAGGAGGTGCATACAAAATTGATGAATATGGTGTAACTTGTTATGCAGTATCTAAAGACGGTATTGTTTGGGAAAAGCCAAAACTCAATGTTGTGTCTGGAACTAATATCGTAAGATACAATACAAAACGTGATGCTTCTTCTATGTGGCTTGACAAGCAAGAAACAGACGCAAATAAGAGGTACAAGCTGTTTGAGGTTGCTGGTGGAGCTGGTAAATGGAAGTACAATTACTTAACTTCAGCAGATGGTAAACAGTGGCAGGATCAAAATTCTCCTTCTGGAGCAATTGTTGACCGCTCTACTGTCTTCAAGAATCCATTCAGAGACGTTTGGGCTTGGTCTATGCGCCACAATGTAAGAGTGAACAAGGGTGATAAATATACCATCCGTGCTCGTGACTATATGGAGAATGCTGATCCAATGCTGGGTAATCAAGCTGCAAAGGCACAGCTTTCATCTTTCTGGTTTGGTCCTTGGAAAGATGAGTTGAAACATCCACATTATAACAACGATGATGGTTCACCAGGTATCTACAACTTGGATGCAATTCCTTATGAGAGCATTATGCTTGGACAGTTCACTGTATGGCAGGGTCCTGAAAATGATGTTGCAGCAAAGGATAACGTTATCAAACGTAATCAAGTTATGATTGGTTATAGTAGAGATGGCTATTCTTGGTACAGAAAGGATATGAATCCATTCCTCCCTGTCAACGATGATGCAACTACTTGGAATAATGGCAATGTTCAATCTGTTGTGGGATCACCACTTATTGTTGGTGATAAGCTTTATTTCTATGTAAGTGGTAGACGCCTCAGTGGCACCGCTGAGTTCGTTTCTACAGGTTTGGCAACACTCCGTAGAGATGGATTTGTGTCAATGAGTGGAAGTGGTGAACTCACTACTGAAAAGCTTAAATTTGATGGTGAGTACCTTTTTGTCAATGCAACAGTAAGAGGTAGCTTGGCAGTTGAACTTTTAGACGAAAACGACAATGTAATTAAGGGCTTTGCCAAAGATGATTGTATCACTATCAAAGGCGATCAAACAAAACAGATTGTAAAATGGAAGAATAATTCTTCTCTTAAGAATCTCAAGAATAAGCTCATAAAGATCAAGTTTTATAGCACAGATGCTGATTTATATGCCTTCTGGATTTCTCCTTGGGAAAGTGGAGAAAGCCGTGGATATACAGCTGGTGGTGGTCCAAACTTGAATGTAAAGGGTATTGATACCAAATAGTAGATTAATATGAAAATAAAGGGATTATTACTTTTATTGAGCATCCTCCCTTTGGGTTCCATTGCACAGACTCTGTGCAATGGAATTTCTCTTCCTAAGGTTTGGCCCCCAAGATATGAGGAGCCAACTGTAGCTAAAGAAATGGATGTTCCGTATTTAAGGAATAAACCGAAGGTTATTCCTATTAATGTTGGAAGACAACTCTTTGTAGACAGCTTTTTAGTTGCAAAGACTAATCTGAAGATGGTTTTTCATCAACCTAACTTTTATCCTTTAAATCCTATTTTGAAGGCAGATAAGAAGTGGGAACTTACACCTGAAGGATTTGAGTACGCTGCTCCATTCTCGGATGGTATTTGGTATGATGAAAAAGATGGCAAGTATAAGATGTGGTATCTTGCAGGTGCTGGCTTAATAAATAAGCGGCATCACAGTTTGTATACCTGTTATGCTGAATCTAAAGATGGCAAACATTGGGATAAACCTTTGTTAGATATTCTCCCTGGAACCAACGTTGTAGACACGACCTTTCGAGATGCAGCAACGGTATGGTTGGATAGACAAGAAAAAGATTCTCTCAAAAGATGGAAATTCTTTAACGTGATATACCAGCCAGATTATACCCAGTGCTTATACACATTAAAGTATTCCCCAGATGGTATTCATTGGTCAGACGTGAAAGCACAATCTGGAAATATCTCTGATAGAAGTACTGCTTTCTATAATCCTTTCTTAAAGAAATGGGTTCTCAGTTTAAGGCAAGGGACAAAAGTTTCGAGAAGATCTCGTGCATATCTTGAGCATTCTGACCCAGAAGAAGCTGTAAGTTTAGCTCATAGGATTCGAAAAGGTGTTCCTGATAAGCATGTCGTTTATTGGTTTACACCAGACGATAAGGAAAAGAGACATGAGAGATACCCTGATGTAAACCCTGGTATCTACAATTTCGATGCTATAGCCTATGAAAGTATCATGTTAGGATTCTATAGTCAATGGCAGGGCCCTGAAAATGGTGTTGCTAAAAAGTTGATGATTCCTAAAAGGAATGAAGTTCAACTTGGTTATAGCCGAGATGGATTTCACTTCTCACGTCCAACGCATGAATCTTTTATGGGTGTTAATGAGAAACCAGGCGCATGGAACTATGGTAATATGCAATCTGTTAACGGCGTTCCTCTTATCGTAGGTGACTCGTTATACATCTACTCATCAGGACGTAGTCTTAATGGAAAATGGTGGGATGCTGGAGTAAGTACAGGTTTGGCAACACTGCGCCGTGATGGTTTTGTGTCTATGAAAACTGAGAAAGAAGGCTTTCTTTTGACAGAACCCCTGCAGTTTGATGGAACTTATCTATTTGTGAACATTGATACTCATCTTAAGAAATCAAGCTTAGCAGTAGAGTTACTTGATAGAGATGGTAATATTATCGAGGGATATAGCAAAAAGGATTGTAACTTAATACATGGTGTCGATAAGACTAAGCAAATGGTTACGTGGAGAAAGCATCAAAACTTATCTTCGTTGTCTGGTAAAGATATACGTATAAAGTTTTATCTTACTAATGGCGAACTCTATTCTTTCTGGATATCACCTTGGGAAACTGGAGAAAGCCGTGGATATACAGCTGGAGGTGGTCCTGGTTTACATAATAGCGGCCAAGATTTTCCGAGTAAAATACAGTAATTTTATTAAAATCTAACAACAACAATTTAACGAAACATTGTTTAATATGCCTTATTCTTTTATTAAAGATATAATACACAAAGACCTAAAAATATGGTCGGAAGTACTATATGGCATTTATTTATAATTTAACCCCCAAAATATGAGATTAATCATAGAACCTAACTACGAAAAGTTATCTAAATGGGCAGCAAACTACGTGATTGAGCGTATTAATGCTACTAAGAATCAAGACAAGCCTTTTGTACTCGGTTTGCCAACTGGTTCTTCACCAGAGGGCATGTATGCTGAGTTGGTAAAGGCATATAAAGAAGGTAAGGTAAGCTTTAAGAATGTTGTTACATTCAACATGGATGAGTATGTTGGTTTGCCAGAGAGTCACCCACAGAGCTATCACAGCTTTATGGCTGAGAATCTCTTTAACCACATCGACTGTCCTAAGGAGAACATTCATATCTTGAATGGTAATGCAGAGAACCTCGAAGCAGAGTGTCAGCATTATGAGGAGATGATTCATGAGGCAGGTGGTATCGACCTCTTCTTGGGTGGTATCGGTCCTGATGGTCACATTGCCTTCAACGAACCAGGCTCTTCTCTCCGTTCACGCACTCGTATCAAGACTTTGACTTCAGATACACGTATTGCAAACTCACGTTTCTTTGACAATGATCCTAACAAGGTTCCAGTACACGCTTTGACAGTAGGTGTTGGTACAGTAATGGATGCTAAGGAAGTGTTGATTCTTGTAAATGGTCACAACAAGGCAGAAGCTTTGCGTGCTGTTGTAGAAGGCCCACTCACACAGAAGTGGACTATCAGTGCTTTACAGATGCATGAGCATGGTATCATTGTTTGTGATGAAAGCGCAACAGACAAGTTAACTGTAGAAACATACAAATACTTTAAAGACATAGAAAAGGAGAACTTGTAATGAAACTGAATTTAAGTTCACAGATTGTACTCAATCAAATACCTGAGGAGTTTTATCGTCCTGCAACAGCTATCGAACGCTCGGAGATAACACGTTTTGAGAAGGTTCCTACTGATATCTTCCCAACGATTGAAGAAGGAGCTATCGACATTGCCAACCACCTTGAGACAGACATCAAGAAGAGAGAACAGGAAGGAAGAAAATATGTTATGGGCGTTGGCTCTGGTTCTTCCCTCACTCCTATCTTCCACGAACTTATCAAACGTCATCAGGCTGGCAAGTTGAGTTTCAAGAATGTTGTTGTCTTCAATGCATACGAATACTTCCCACTGAGTGAAGAAAACGTCAATCGTGGTATCAACCAGCTCAAAGAGCGTTTCCTGAATCATATTGATATTGATGTAGAGAACATCTTTACGCCAGATGGTACTATTGCTCAGAATGATGTACAGGAGCATTGCCGCCAGTACGAGCAGCATATTAAGGAATTAGGTGGTCTTGATGTTATCCTTTTGGGTATTGGCCGTATGGGTAATATCGCTACCAACGAGCCAGGTTCAAGCATTACATCTGCTTCACGCCTTATCTTGATTGATGAGACATCACGTGAGGAGATGAAGATGAGCTTCGGTTCTCAGGAGTCAGTTCCTCCATGTTCTATCACTATGGGTGTTAGCACTATCCTCTCTGCACGTAAAATCTTCCTTACAGCATGGGGTGAAGAGAAAGCTGAAATTATCAAGAAGACTGTTGAGGGTAAAGTAAGTGATGCTATTCCAGCATCTTTCTTGCAGACACATAACGACGCACATGTTGTTATTGACCTCTCTGCAGCCGCTAAGTTGACACGTATTCAGCATCCTTGGCTTGTTGCGTCATGCAAATGGACAGATAAGTTAGTACGCTCTGCACTTGTTTGGCTTTGCCAGATTACAGGTAAGCCTCTTCTCAAGTTGACCAACAAGGACTACAATGAGAATGGTCTTAGCGAACTCCTTGCGCTCTATGGTTCTGCATACAATGCAAATATCAAAATCTTCAATGATCTCCAGCATACAATTACAGGTTGGCCAGGTGGTAAACCAGATGCTGACGATACTTATCGTCCAGAACGTGCTAATCCATTCCCAAAGAGAGTGATTGTATTCTCTCCACACCCTGACGATGATGTTATCTCAATGGGTGGTACACTCCGTCGTTTGGTACAGCAGGGGCATGACGTTCATGTAGCATACGAGACATCTGGCAACATCGCTGTAGGTGATGAGGAAGTTGTACGTTTCATGCACTTCATCAACGGCTTTAATCAACTCTTTGCTAATGAGCAAGATGAGGTTATTAAGTCTAAGTACAAAGAGATTAAGGAATTCTTAAAGAACAAGAAAGAAGGTGACATCGACTCACAGGATATCCGTACCATTAAGGGACTTATCCGTCGTGGCGAGGCACGTACTGCTTCTACCTTCAATCAGATTCCTCTCGACCATGTTCACTTCCTCGACCTTCCTTTCTATGAGTCTGGTAAGATTGAGAAACTTCCAATGGGTGAGGCTGACGTGAATATTGTAAGAGAACTCATTACAAAGGTAAAACCTCATCAGATTTATGTAGCAGGCGACTTGGCTGACCCACACGGTACTCACCGTAAGTGTACAGATGCTGTTCTTGCTGCTGTTGACCTTGAGAAGGAAGCTAAGGGAGAGTGGTTGAAGGATTGTCGTGTATGGATGTATCGTGGTGCTTGGGCAGAATGGGAAATTGAGAACATCGAAATGTGTGTTCCTATCAGCCCAGAGGAGTTGCGTGCAAAGCGTAACTCTATCCTCAAACACCAAAGCCAAATGGAAAGTGCGCCATTCCTTGGCAACGACGAGCGTCTCTTCTGGCAGCGTTCAGAAGACCGCAACCGTGGTACAGCTAAACTCTATGATGACTTAGGTTTGGCTTGCTACGAGGCAATGGAGGCCTTTGTAGAATACAAGTTCTAAAGTATAGTTGGATAATTTAATGAGCCGATAACTTGAAATTTAGTTATCGGCTTTTTATGTAATTGTAAGTATAGGATAACAATGGCATAGAATGAAGAATATTGACTATTAACAACAGAGAAGTCAATGGTTTTTTATAATATTGAAAATTCAAATATTCTATATTTCATTTTGCACTTATCAAGCTACTAATCAAGGCTTTATTAAACCAGTATGTTCCACCAACCTTTTTTGTAGCTGAGTCGATCTTGCCACTCTTTACAATTCGACACACAGTTGGTACACTACAGTTCAAAAACTTTGCAAGAGATTTATAGCCTGACAACCATACTTCTTCATCGAAAAGTTGTTCTTTCGTAAATTTAGAATTTTCTCTGTATGCTTCCATAAGAGTAACAAAATCTTTCACTGACAATTGAGCCAGAGGAGTGCTTAATAATGTTTCCGATATTTCCATTGTTTCCACTTTAACACATTAATACTTACTTGTGGCAAGATGCCAGCATGTTGTCGTTTTAGAGAATATATTAAAGTGTACTGGGTATGCAGCAGTAATTTGGCCAGTAATTGTATTAAAGTGCTTAGAAACGACGCTACAAAGATAATAAATTTTATTCCAGATAGACAAAAATAGTAATGCTATTCATCAAACTGTTTCATGTATGAAGACTTAACTTCGTCTGCAATATCGATATATGGCTTCATTGCTTTATAATCACTATGCCCAGTCCATTTCATTACTACACTTGGTGGTATACCTTTAGAAAGTGCAGTACATATAAATGTACGTCGACCACAATGGGTCCCTACAAGTTCATATTTAGGCTTAACCTCATCAACTCGTTTATTTCCTTCATAATGGGTAGTCTTTATGGGTTCATTAATTCCTGCTAACTTACAAAGCGTATGAAGTCTTGTATTCATCTTTTGATTACTGATAACTGGTAAAACCTTTTTCCCTGGAAAAGATATTTCAGAGTATTTATTCAAAATAGCCTGTGATTTACTATTAAGTTCTATCATAATTCGGTCGGCAGTTTTTACAGTTACAATCTCAATCTTTCCATTATGAATGTCATCCCACGTAAGGTTGTATACATCAGAGTATCTCAGACCTGTATAGCAGCAAAATAGGAAAACATCACGGACAGATTCAAGCGAAGTGTATTGCTTTGGAATAGTCAAGTTCTCAACCTTTTCAAGTTCTTCTTGTGTTAAGAATATAACACGTTTACTTGCATTTTTTAATTTTGGCTTGAAATATTCAAAGGTATGATTCGTATGATAGCCTTTCTCGTAACACCATCGGAGAAACCAACGTAAGAAACCCAGTTGCTTGTTAATAGTACTATTCTTCATTCCCTTTTTACCTAAGTAGTCGATAAAGTCAGCTATTCCATTCTCATCGAACTTATCAAAGCTGAGTTTCTTATTAAATTCTGATAAATGATTGCGAAGAGCAGCAAACTTCTCAAATGTTGCAGGAGTCCAATCATTGAGTTTTCCATTCACTTTAACAAACTCATCAAAATTCTTCCAGAACTCATTCTTTTTCTGCTTTGGCTTATTATTATCTACTTGTTGAACATTTATAATTCTATGTTTTTCGTTAGAATCTGTCACTATTTGTGCCTGTGGATTACTTTTTTGTTGAAAAGCAAGTCTTAATTCTGTTGGTGTAGGTACAATCTGCCGTAACTCGAAATTACGAAATACATCAATCATTGTAAAAAGCATCTGAGATAGATGCTCATTTAAGTCATTAGCAATTGTAGTGTTTGAATCTAAAGAGATTACACGCTGCCGTTTCTCATCCCAACAATGTTTATTGAGTAGCACACCTGTCTGGAAATCAACCCTATTTCCCCCATATGAGACCCTCATACGGACTCGACTGCCAGCTTTTTGTTGGCTTTGAATAGAGTATTTAATGGTTCGCTTAATAATCATACTTGATAACTTTTGTTTCAAAGTTAATCAATTATCTATTTTATAGCCACTAATGAAAGCAAAAGTCCTTCACATTATATCACAAAATACAAAAGAGCCCACTATTTTATTTAAATTTTATTACAGCACTAGTTATTGTACTTCTAATAAAGGTTGTATCTTTGCAAGACAAGCTACAATGATAGGATGGTACATAATAGTAATTGCATAGGAAATGGGGGTAATATTACAAATAAAATGAAAATATATTTTTCTACGCATACATATTATGATCCCAATAGATTTCCCATTTATTACTAATAAAAAGATATTCTCCTATGCTAAAAATAAAATTAGTTTCACGAATAACATATCAAGCACAGCAAGAACACCTGAAGAGCAAGTAAATGCGATGTATAATAATTAAAAAATAAGCAAACATGTAATTATGCTCCTGCAGGTCGTGCAGTAGAAAGTCGATATCCTGACAAACAGAAAATGTTAAAAGAGGTTTATAGACAAGGACCCAGTAAAGTGTCAAAACATTGTGCAGATTTTAGGCAACTTAATGTTATAGATATAGCTCCTAGTAGTGTATCCAATAGAGCTGCCTTTCATCGCGCACTTCTGAATAATAGAAAAATATCCAGAGTGCTAGATCCATGGACACCCTCCAAGGCCCCTGCCTTTCATATTGAGATTCCACAACATTAAAATTTATATGTATGAAAAAAAATATTATTTCTTTTGTTTTTTTTGTTATATTAACAAGCTGTTTGGCTAATGTGACAAGACATAATTTCATGTCCCCAAAATCATTATATGGTTATTGGAGTTTAGAGGGAGTTACATGGTTAAAAA
>ERZ1674093.276-NODE-277-length-11085-cov-13.047325_pt1 | contig 11085 bp, 10 predicted proteins | sample MGYA00581116_ERZ1674093 | MGnify/ENA primary metagenome ERZ1674093 (study PRJEB41354, sample SAMEA4873337) | human saliva metagenome | biome: human-associated habitat [ENVO:00009003]; feature: mouth environment [ENVO:08000002]; material: saliva material... | reverse complement strand
CCGGCCTGTTTGGCATCTTCTCGGTCGTCCTGCCCCTCGTCCTGATCGCCCTGGCTGTCGAGCTCGTCTCCGCGCGATCTGGACGATCCGCGCTGCCTCACCACGTGGCAGGCGGCATCGGCATCACCGCGGCGCTGACGGGCCTCGTTCACATCTCCCGCGGCAACCCCGCGATGGGCACCGAACCCGGCATTGAGGCGGCCGGTGGCCTGCTCGGCTGGTTTGTCGCGCGCCCCCTCGCCCTGCTGCTGTCCGGCTGGGGTGCGGGCGCCCTCATGATCCTGCTCCTGGCCTACTCGATCCTGCTCGCCACTCGGACCGCCGTCGCCGACGTTCCTGCGCGCCTGCGCGATCTCGCCGCCCACCTGAGCGGTGGGCGCCCCGAGGGCGACGCTGAGGCCGCGGATCAGGCCGGCGGCGATCCCGCGAAGGAAGCGCGCCGCCGCGCGCGCAAGGACCTCGCAGCGGGCGACGACGCCTTCCTCGACGAATACGACGGGGACGAGTCCTTCCGCAAGGCGACCGACACGGAATCCGTGGGGGAGACCCGTCTCCTGGAATCCGGTGCCATCGCGGCCCCCGCGCCGGCCCCGGCTCCCGCGCCCCGGCCTCGTGCCACGACGCCCGACGCACCCACCGAGATGCTCACCCAGATGCGTCCCGCCGTGGCCCCCGTGCAGGTGCCCGCGCACGTGCCCGAGCCCGAACCTGAGCCCGAGGACGAGCCGGCACCCTCGCCGATCACCGACGAGCCCGAGGGAGCATTCCAGCCCAACCTCGACGACTCGATCAGTTACACACTGCCGTCCGAGGACCTCCTGGTCTCCGGCCCGCCCCACATGACCCGTTCGGCCGTCAACGACCAGGTCGTCGCGGCACTGGGACAGGTCTTCGCGGACTTCAACGTCGACGCGCGCGTCACCGGATTCTCCCGAGGCCCGACAGTCACGCGCTACGAGGTCGTCCTCGGCGCCGGCGTGAAGGTCGACAAGCTCACCAACCTGTCGAAGAACATTGCCTACGCCGTGGCCTCCGCCGACGTGCGTATCCTCGCGCCGATCCCCGGCAAGAGCGCCATCGGAATCGAGATCCCCAACGCCGACCGCGAAAACGTGGCCCTCGGCGACGTCCTGCGCTCCGCAGCCGCACGCCGCAACCAGCACCCGCTCGTCGTCGGCGTCGGCAAGGACGTCGAAGGCGGCTACGTCGTCACCAACCTGGCCAAGACCCCGCACATGCTGGTGGCCGGCCAGACCGGTTCCGGTAAGTCCTCCTTCGTCAACTCCATGATCACGTCGATCATGATGCGTGCGACACCCCAGCAGGTGCGCATGATCCTCGTCGACCCCAAGCGCGTGGAGCTCACGATCTACGAGGGCATCCCGCACCTCATCTCGCCCATCATCACCGACGCCAAGAAGGCCGCCGAGGCCCTCGAATGGGTCGTCAAGGAGATGGACGCGCGCTACGACGACCTGTCGGACTACGGATTCAAGCACATCGACGACTTCAACAAGGCGGTGGCCGCCGGACAGGTCCAGGCCAAGCCCGGCCTCAACCGGACCCTGCACCCCTACCCGTACCTGCTCGTGGTCGTCGATGAGCTCGCCGACCTCATGATGGTTGCGCCGCGCGACGTGGAAGCCTCCATCCAGCGCATCACGCAGCTCGCCCGCGCCGCCGGTATCCACCTGGTGCTGGCCACGCAGCGCCCCTCGGTCGACGTCGTCACCGGCCTCATCAAGGCCAACATCCCCTCGCGCCTCGCGTTCGCGACCTCCTCGCTGACCGACTCGCGCACGATCCTCGACCAGCCCGGCGCCGAAAAGCTCATCGGCCAGGGCGACGCCCTCTACCTGCCCGCGGGTGCCTCCAAACCCATGCGTGTTCAGGGCGCCTGGGTCTCCGAATCCGAGATCCACCAGATCGTCTCCCACGTCAAGAGCCAGATGGAGACGCACTACCGCGACGACGTCGTGCCCGAAAAGAAGGAAGCCAAGGTCGCCGAAGACATTGGAGACGATCTCGAAGACCTGCTGCAGGCCGCCGAGCTTGTCGTCTCCACCCAGCTCGGCTCCACCTCGATGCTCCAGCGCAAGCTGCGCGTCGGCTTCGCCCGCGCCGGTCGCCTCATGGACCTGCTCGAGTCGCGCGAAATCGTCGGCCCCTCCGAAGGGTCCAAGGCGCGCCAGGTGCTCGTCACCCCCGAGCAGCTGCCCGAGGTTCTCGCCATGCTGCGCGGAGAGTCCGCCGGCATTGCCGAGCCAGAGCCTGAGCCTGCCCCTGCGCCCGCTCCGGCCGCTCCCGAGGGGGCGCCCAGCCCGGCCAGCGGCGCCGCCGCGGGTGCTGCGGGGGAGGCTCCTGCCTCGTCCCCGGCCGATGCAGCTCCCGCTTCCGGTTACGAAATGGGCACGGCATCCGCCGGCGATTCGCGCGGCAGTGGGGTTGACCCGTACTCTGGTCATAACTTTGGTGGGTCCTCTCCCGACTGGGTCGACGAGGAGCCCGAGGATAACGAGGACGCTTGGCAGCTCACGGGCCGCTGAGTGGGAAGGAAACGGTCATGAGCGAGAACGTGTCGCGCGTGCAGCGAGGCAGCAAGGTTCCCGTGGTGAACCTGCCCAACGCGCTGACCGTTGTACGTCTGGTCCTCGTTCCAGTGTTCGTGGTCCTGGGCCTGCAAAGCGCGTCGTGGACCGCGCTGTGGGCGGCATTCGTCGTCTTCGCCGTCGCCGCGATCACGGACCGCTTCGACGGGAAACTCGCGCGCTCCTGGGGGCAGATCACCGACTTCGGTCGCATCGCCGACCCTATCGCCGACAAGGCCCTGACCCTGTGCGGCTTCGCCCTGCTGTCCTACCAGGGGTATCTGCCCTGGTGGGTGACGATCCTCATCGCCGTGCGCGAGCTGGGCATCACCGCGATGCGTGCTTTTTTCCTGCGCCGAGGCGTCGTCGTGTCGGCGAACCAGGCGGGCAAGCTCAAAACCTTCATGCAGATGGTGGCTCTGGGTACGCTGCTGATCCCGTGGGCGCACTTCAAGCACATCAACGACGGCAATGAGTGGTGGGTTGTCCTTCTCATTCGCCTCGGGCAGATTTTCGCGGGCGTTGCGCTCGCGCTGACGCTCTACTCGGGCTTCATGTACGTCATCGACGGCGTGCGCCTCATGCGCGGGGCGAGCGCTGACGAGGCCGTGGGGGACTCGCGCGACAACGATGCTCCGGAGGAGCCTGCGCTGTCACGCCGGGGCACTGCGGGCCAGCATCTCCAAAGTTGAGTGCGGGTGACGCAATCCATATCGACATCGAATCGGCGGTGGAATAAGCCTCAAAGTGCCCGCGTTGTACGGGTATGAATGCAACGCGAGGAATGAAAGCGGAACGTCACAGCGTTTCGATGTGCGAACTTACAATGCGTCCCTCGAAACAGAACGGCTACAGTAACAGTATGGAAAAGACACTGAGCGAAACCCCGCTGCTGCGCAGCGAACTGGGCGATGTCCTGCGCGGCATCCGCCAGCGCCAGGGTCGAACCCTGCGCGAAGTCTCTTCGGAGGCCCAGGTCTCCCTCGGCTACCTGTCCGAGGTTGAGCGCGGCCAGAAGGAGGCCTCGTCGGAGCTGCTCGAGGCGATCACCTCGGCTCTGCGCGTGCCGCTGTGGTTCGTGCTTCGCGAGGTTTCCGAGCGCATGGCGATCATCGATGGTGCGGTCATTCCTGACGCGGTGCCCGACGATATCGTGCCCGTCACGCTGATTTCCTGACGCGTGAAGCACTCTGAGTTTTACGAGGCGGTCGAGGCGACCTTCGGGTCGGCCCTCGGCCGCTCGTATGTCTCCGACCTCTATCTCGCCTCGCTGGGGGCGACCGCGCTCGATGCGCTGTCCGCCGGCGCGAATCCGGACGTGGTCTGGGCGACGCTGTGCGAGGAAACCGGGCGCGAGGATGCGCGCTGGATTCATCGCGTGGATCCGCGTGAGCGGGGGCGCTGACCGACCCGGCTTGTCGGTGTGATCGATGTCCGTCTGATCGGTAGGCGGCGTGTCGATCGACGGTCGAACATGTGTTCCATTTAAGCTTGTGGGCGACGACGCTCCGACGCGTGTCATCCACAGGGGTAACGCGCGCGGGACGCAGATGACGATGGCCGGTCGCATACTCGTCATGTCGCCTCGGAGAGGGGTGGCATTCCAGGCCAGGACACCCGCAGGCCGGAGAGGCCGCAGACGAAAGGAACACCATGGCAGCCCGTAAAGCACCCGCCGCAAAGCCCGCGACCAACGATCGCAATAAGGCTCTCGAAGTCGCCCTGTCGCAGATTGATAAGCAGTTCGGCAAGGGCTCCGTCATGCGCCTGGGCGACGACAACCGCCCGCCCGTTCAGGTGATCCCCACGGGTTCCCTTGCTCTTGACGTCGCCCTCGGCATCGGCGGCCTCCCGCGCGGCCGAGTCATCGAGGTCTACGGCCCCGAGTCTTCCGGTAAGACCACGGTCGCCCTGCACGCCGTTGCCAACGCCCAGAAGGCCGGCGGCAACGCGGCCTTTATCGACGCCGAGCATGCCCTCGACCCCGTCTACGCCCGCGCCCTGGGCGTCGACACGGACTCTCTCCTGGTCTCCCAGCCCGACACGGGTGAGCAGGCCCTCGAGATTGCCGACATGCTGATCCGCTCGGGTGGTATCGACATCATCGTCATTGACTCCGTCGCGGCCCTCGTGCCCAAGGCGGAAATCGAAGGCGAGATGGGCGACTCCCACGTCGGCCTGCAGGCCCGCCTCATGAGCCAGGCCCTGCGTAAGATCACGGGTGCCCTGTCCGCGACCGGCACGACCGCGATCTTCATCAACCAGCTGCGTGAAAAGATCGGTGTCTTCTTCGGCTCCCCGGAGACCACGACGGGCGGTAAGGCCTTGAAGTTCTACGCATCCGTGCGCATCGACGTGCGCCGCATCGAAACTCTTAAGGAGGCCGGCGCACCCGTCGGCAACCGCACGCGCGCCAAGGTCGTCAAGAACAAGATGGCCCCGCCCTTCAAGCAGGCCGAGTTCGACATCGTCTACGGCAAGGGCATTTCGCGCGAGGGCTCGATTATCGACATGGGCGTCGAGGCCGGTATCGTGCGCAAGTCCGGCTCCTGGTTCACCTACGGGGACGACCAGCTGGGCCAGGGCAAGGAGAACGTGCGTCAGTTCCTTGTGGACAACCCCGAGCTGGCCAACGAGATCGAGCAGAAGATCCTGGTCTCGCTGGGTATCGGCGAGGCCCCGGATCCGGACCAGGCGTCCCAGGATGTGCCCGACATTGATCCTGATGAGGACGCGGGCTTCTGAGTCGTGGTCCGCTACCTGGATCCCGAAGATAATCCCGAGCTGGGGGAGGAGCGCCGTCGGCGTTCCTCCCCGGGTGAGAGACTTGCGCGCGCCCGCGAACGCAATGCGGCCCTGACGGGTACGGCGGCGATCGAGGCGGCGCGCGAGGTGGCCCTGCGCAAGCTCGACGCGCGCGCGTGTTCTCGCGCGGAGTTGACCAGCGCGATCGAAGGGCGAGGCTTTAGCGCCGAGATCGCCGCCCGCGTCGTCGACCGTCTTGAGGCCGTTGGTCTCGTCGATGATCAGGCGTATGCGGACGCGCTCGTCCGCTCGCGTTTTTCGGGGACGGGAGCGTCCGGCCGTGCGCTGCGCGAGGTCCTCGTGCGCAAGGGGTTAGACTCCTCGACGATCGAGCGCGCCCTGTCTCAGATCGATCGGGACGACGAGGCGGAGCGCGCGGCCCAGCTGGTGGCCCGCAAGCGGCGTTCTCTCGCGGGCGTCCCGCGCGAGACCGCCTACCGTAGACTGAGTTCCATGCTCGCACGCAAGGGGTATTCGCCGTCCGTCGCGGCTGCCGCTGTGCGCGACGCCCTCGACTCGTGGGGCGATGAGGAGAGCGGAGCCGAGGAGGCCTGGCAATGGGGACTGTGACCGCAATGAGCGACGAGGCGCTGGCTGACCTGATAGCGGATCTGACCCGGCACGGCCTGACGGTCGCGACGGCGGAATCGCTGACGGGAGGCGGACTCGTCGCGCACCTCGTGGACGTTCCCGGCGCTTCTCACGTCGTGCGCGGGGGTGCGTGCACCTACGCGGTCGATACCAAGGCCTCGGTGCTTGGCGTTTCGGAGAGCCAGCTGGCGGCGACGGGCCCGGTGGACGAGCAGGTTGCTCGCCAGATGGCTCGTGGGGCCCGGACGCTTTTTCGCGCAGATATCGGTGTATCGACGACCGGTGTCGCAGGACCGGGGCCCGCTGACGGTTTCCCCGCGGGAACCGTCCACATCGCCTGCGTTCACCCGGCGGGGGAGGAACACCGCCTCTTGCACCTGGAGGGCGATCGAGCGGCCGTGCGTGCGGGCGCTATTGACGCCGCTCTTGCCCTCGTGCGTGACGTGCTCGACTTCGCCGGTGAGCAGGCGGGCGACTAGACTTCAGTGCGATGAATACGATGACGCAGGACGGTACCGCGCTGCCCCGCACCTACGCGGTGCGTACGCTCGGCTGCCAGATGAACGAACACGACTCAGAACGAATGGCGGGTCTGCTGGAGCAGGCCGGCCTCGTCCCCGTTGAGAAGGTCCCCGAGGCTGCCGCCCGCGCGACCGATGCCGGCGACATGGGCGCCGACGTTATCGTCATCAACACATGCTCCGTGCGCGAGAACGCCGCGACCCGACTCTTCGGCAACCTCGGCCAGCTCGCGGCGGTTAAGCGCAAGCGTCCCGGCATGCAGATCGCGGTCGGCGGGTGTCTCGCCCAGCAGATGCGCGACGGCATCGTCGAGAAGGCCCCGTGGGTGGACGCTGTCTTCGGCACGCACAACATTGACGTGCTCCCGGCGCTCCTGCGCCGCGCCGAGCATAACCGTGCGGCAGCAGTCGAGATCGAGGAGTCCCTCAAGGTATTCCCGTCGACCCTGCCCACTCATCGCGAGAGCGCGTACGCTGCGTGGGTGTCGATCTCCGTGGGCTGCAACAATACCTGCACGTTCTGCATCGTCCCGCACCTGCGCGGCAAGGAACGCGACCGGCGCCCCGGCGACATTCTCGCCGAGGTTGAGGCCGTCGCCTCGCAGGGCGCCATCGAGGTGACCCTGCTGGGCCAGAACGTCAACTCCTACGGCGTCGGATTCGGTGAGCGCGGCGCGTTCGCCGACCTGCTGCGCGCCGTGGGCCGCGTCGAGGGCATCGAGCGCGTGCGCTTTACCTCGCCGCACCCTGCAGCCTTCACGGACGACGTGATCGCCGCGATGGCGGAGACCCCCACGGTCATGCCGAGCCTGCACATGCCCCTGCAGTCCGGGTCGGACGCGATCCTGCGTCAGATGCGCCGCTCCTACCGTCGTGAGCGTTTCATGGGCATCCTGGAGCGCGTTCGCGCTGCGATCCCGGAGGCTGCGATTACGACGGACATCATCGTCGGCTTCCCGGGAGAGACCGAAGAGGACTTCCAGGCGACCCTTGACGTCGTCGAGCAGGCTCGTTTCTCCTCCGCGTTCACGTTCCTGTACTCGCCGCGCCCGGGTACGCCCGCCGCGGACCGCGAGGATCAGGTGCCCGACGACGTGGCGCTCGAACGCTACCAGCGCCTCATCAAGCTTCAGGAGCGCATCTGCGCCGAGGATAACGCCGCGCTGGCCGGCACGGAGGTTGAGGTTCTTGTCTCCGAGGGGGATGGCCGTAAGGACGGTGCCACGCACCGTATTTCGGGCCGCGCTCGCGACAATCGCCTCGTGCACGTCGCCCTGCCCGATGGGCTGGCGGAGGCCGACCGCCCGCGCCCGGGCGACATGATCCGCGCGACGGTCACCTACGGCGCGCCGCATCACCTGATCGCCGACTCTGGCGCGCAGGGCGGCTTGTTCGAGGTGCGCCGCACGCGCGCCGGTGACGCGTGGGAGGCCCGTCAGGCCTCGGACGAACCCGACACGACGGTGTCGCTGGGTATCCCCACGCTGCGCGTGGGTGCCCCGAGCTGATCCTGACCTGTACTGATGCGAGCCGCCCCGGGCCATTCGCCCGGGGCGGCTCGCGTATGCCGAGGCGTCACGCGCGATGAGCGCTGCACGTTTGATCGTTTTCCATTGTGACAAACGAGAAAATGTCTCAACGAAACGCGCATGTGACCCACGACTCCTGCGTTACTTTTGTGTCGTGGCGATCGTCACGATGATGAGGCGATCGACATGCGGGAGCACTCTCGGTAGTGCGGGTCGATTCGAGCCCCCTATGCGACCCGTGGCCCCTTCCGCGCACGCGGTACGCGCCGCGCCTTCGCATGTAGTCGGCGCACACTACACCGAGAGTGCCCCGCTCCTCCCAGACGGAGGAACGGGGCACTATTCGTTGGAAGTGCGGCTGGCGCTACTTGGCGGACTCGGCCAGCAGGCCGGGCAGCTCCTGAGCCGCCGACAGGCCAATGATCAGGCCGCGGCGCAGCATCGCGTGAATCTGGCGGTCGGAGAGGCCCTCGCCCACGAAGAAACGCGAGGCGGCCACGAGGACCCACTGATCGCCGTCTTCGATCGGCATGACGGTGGGCTGCAGGTGTTCGGTGTTCCAGCGGTTGGCAACCGCCTGGAGGGACAGCTCGGTGTGGCCCTCGCCCTCGGGTTCGATGCGGGTCTCGATCTGCAGCCAGGGGGCGTCGACCGGCTCGCGGTGAATCTGGAAACGCACGTCCTCCAGCTGGGTGACAGCGATGAACTCGCTCGATCCGTGCGGCAGCCCGTCGCCTTCGAGGACGTTCTCGATCCGAGCGATGCTCACCTCGGAAACCTCGGTGCCCCACTTCGCGGCGTACTCGTCGGCCTCCATCGCGGGGGAGGGAGCAGCGGGGGCGGGCATGGCCTCGGGAACGGCCTCGCCGTCCTCACCGAAGGTAAAGCTCTTCCATTCAGGCATTGGTGCCCTCCTTGGTCCACTGGTCGGGGAACATGATGTCGAGCTGGTTCATCATGGCGACTGCGGCCATGATGAACTGGGAGACCTCGGCAGCGACCTGGGTGTCCGTCGCACCCACGACCCAGTTGAAAGTGTGCTGCAGGTGCAGGGCGATCGCGCCGGTCTCGGTCGTGCCGGAGGTGACCTTCGGCAGGTAGGTGGAGGCGTTGAGGCGACGCACCGCGGAGGCGATCTGATCGGCGTGCGAGGGATCGAAGAAACGCGGGTAGTCGGCGACGCCCTGGGCGGGGTGGCCCTCGGGGACAGCGATGCGGACGGTGCGGTTCGGCAGGATGGCCGCGACCTGGCCGGTGCTGGACACGAAGGGGATAAGCCCCACGGCCTCGACCGCTCGGGTGATCCGGTCGAGGGTGACCGGGAGAGTGTCAGTTGTGCTCATGGTCTTAAGCCTAGCCGTTGTTGGGTGGTATCTGCGGGAGGCGCCCGTACACTGGTGGCCATGGAGACATCGGTGAGGCGCGCGTCGGATGTCGTGTGCGCGGTTGTGGGGCCCACGGCCTCGGGCAAATCGGACCTGGCCCTGGAGCTGGCCTGCGTGCTTCCGGGTGCGCTGGGTGCGAGCGGTGCGGGCGAGATCGTCTCCGCGGACGCCCTGCAGCTCTACCGCGGCATGGACGTGGGGACGGCTAAGACTCCGGTGGAGGAACGCCGTGGGATCGCCCATCACCAGATTGACGTGTTGGAGGTGCGCGACGAGGCCTCGGTGGCGGCCTACCAGAAGCACGCGCGAGCCGACGTGGCGGGGATCCACGAGCGCGAAGGCGTCGCGGTGGTCGCGGGAGGCTCCGGCCTGTACCAGCGCGCCCTCCTGGATGTCATCGAGTTCCCGGGCACGGACCCGGCCGTGCGCGCCCGCCTCGAAGAGGAAGCTGAGGGGCCGCTTGGCTCGCGTGGCCTGCACGATCGCCTCACCCAGCTGGACCCGGTGTCGGCGCAGCGCATCGACCCGCATAACGCCCGCCGGATTATTCGCGCCCTCGAGGTTATCGAGCTGACTGGGCGCCCCTATTCGGCGTCCATGCCCCGCCACGAGTTCGTGGCACCCGCGCTCATGGTGGCGCTGCGTCGCCCGATGGAGGAGCTCGACGAGCGCATCGCGCTGCGCACCCGCGCCATGATGGACGGCGGCCTCATCGAGGAGGTGCGCGCCCTCATCGACGTGGGCCTGCGCGAGGCGAAGACCGCGTCCCGCGCGACGGGATACGCCCAGGCGCTCGCGGTCATCGACGGACAGATGAGCGAGGACGAGGCCGTGGAATCCATCGCGCTGGCCACGCGTCAGCTGGCGCGCCGCCAGGTCAAGTGGCTGCGGCCGGATCCGCGCGTGCACTGGTTGGACGTGGAGAACTTCGACTCGAACGAGGCCGTGGTGCGCCACGTCGTCGAGTTGACACAGCGCGAGGCCGAGGCCGCCCTGGGACGCTCGTAACACGGGCGGGGGCTGCGCGTAGTCGCACACCCGCGCTACGGTGGATTCATGAAGAACACGCAGCTGCCCGCCCACGCCCGCGTCGTCAAGGCCCACGGTGCCGGTAACTCCTTCGTCGTCGCCACGGACCAATACGACGACTACGACCCCAGCGAGGTCGAGGTCGCGACGCTGTGCTCGCCGGCCTTCGGGATCGGCGCGGATGGCTTCATCCGAGCCGTCGAGCGCGACGGTCTGTGGTTCATGGACTACCGCAACGCGGACGGCTCAAAGGCGGAGATGTGCGGCAACGGTGTGCGTGTTTTCGTCGATCACCTGCGTCGCGAGGGGCTCGTGGACCTGCCGGTTGGGCAGACTCTGGACGTGGCCACGCGCGGCGGCATCAAGCGCGTGACCCCCGAAGCCGAGGACGAGGGGCAGGGGGCGAACTACCGCGTCGACATGGGCCCGGCGACCTCGCCCGCGAGCGAAACCATCAAAGTGCGCGTGCCCGGTGTGGAGGGCGTACTGGGCGGTATCTGGGTGGATATGCCCAACCCGCACACCGTTGTTGAGCTTGCCGACGAGGAAACCCTGCGCGGCGTGTTCCTGCCGACCGTTGACGTCTCCCAGATCCCGCAGGCACAGCGACCCGTCTACGATCCGGCTCCCCAGGCGG
>ERZ1674093.265-NODE-266-length-11280-cov-14.201247_pt1 | contig 11280 bp, 9 predicted proteins | sample MGYA00581116_ERZ1674093 | MGnify/ENA primary metagenome ERZ1674093 (study PRJEB41354, sample SAMEA4873337) | human saliva metagenome | biome: human-associated habitat [ENVO:00009003]; feature: mouth environment [ENVO:08000002]; material: saliva material... | reverse complement strand
AGGGCGAACTGGACACGAACTTCCAGCGCATCGACGTCACCATCCCGTACCACGCTCCCTGTCAGGTGAAGTCCCAGGGTCTGGGCAAGCCTGCGATCGAGCTCATGAGCCTGATCCCCGGCGTCACCGTCATGGATTCCGAGCAGCCCTGCTGCGGTATCGCGGGCACGTACGGCATGAAGAAGGAGAAGTACGCGATCGCCCAGGCCGTGGGCGCCCCCGTCTTCGACTTCATCAAGCAGGTCAACGCCGAGCTGGCCGCCTGTGACACGGAGACGTGCCGCTGGCAGCTGCGCACAGCCACGGGCGCGAACGTCGTCCACCCGATCTGGCTGATCCACAAGGCATACGGCCTGCCCAACGGCTGAGACATCAGCGACTATCCCCGGGCGCGCACGACGGTGCGTACCCGGGGACATTACTGTTGAGGAATGAACACTTCTCGCCGCGTCGTCGTCACTGGAGCCTCCACCGGAATCGGGCAGGCCACCGCCCGCCTGTTGGCGCAGAGGGGGTGGCGGGTTGTCGCCGTGGCCCGGCGCCGCGAGCGCCTGGAGGCCCTCGCCGCTGACATTGGCTGCGAATACTGGGCGGCTGACCTCACCGACGAAGCGCAGGTGGAGGAGATGGCCGCACACATCCTGGAGGGTGGCCCCGTGGATGCGGTCGTCAACAACGCTGGAGGAGCCATCGGCGTGGACCGGGTCGCGGAGGGAGATCCGGCCAGGTGGAGCGCAATGTTTGAGCGCAACGTGCTCACCGCCCTGCACTGCTCGCGCGCCTTCCTGCCGGGGATGCGCGAGCGCGGGGGAGATCTCGTATTCCTGACCTCAACCGCCGCCCACGACACCTACCCGGGAGGCGGCGGCTACGTGGCCGCCAAGCACGCCGAGCGCATTATCGCGAACACGCTACGCCAGGAGCTGGTGGGCGAGCCCGTGCGCATCATCGAGATCGCGCCGGGCATGGTGCGCACCGAGGAGTTTTCCCTCAACCGCCTCGGCTCCCAGGAGGCCGCCGACCGCGTCTACGAGGGCGTTGCCGCCCCTCTCGTCGCCGAGGACGTCGCCGAGGCGATCGTGTGGACCCTGGAGCGTCCCTCCCACGTCAACATCGACTCGATGATCGTGCGCCCGGTGGCTCAGGCGACGAACACCCTCGTGGCCAGGAATACCGCCGTAGAGTAGGGCGCTTGCGCTCACAGCATGGAACGAGGCCGGGGCCGGACGCGTGATGGGGTACGCGTTGCGGTCCCGGGCTCGGGTCTATGACACGCTCCAGGCGAGGATGACGTGTTTGCCACCGGCGATGCCCGTGACCTTTGTCAGCTGCGTGGCCTCGCCTCCGCCAACAGGCGTTGAGGAGGGTAAAGGAACCGTCGGTCGACGCGGCCGCGGACGAGGAACCGGCGCTCGCGGCGGGCGTGGAGGGAGAGGAGGTGGCTCCGCAGGTGCCGAGGGCGAGTGCGGTTGCCGTGGCAAACAGGATCGTGGGGCGCGCTTTGATGGACATGTGGCACCTCTTGAGCGTGATCGGCGGGTGTCGAACGGTGCAGGATAGTTGTGAGCTGACACATTTATTCACCTCCAAAAAGTGATGTGTGACACTTATGTATTCATAGTGTTTTCACAGTTTCGTCATAACGTCCGCTTATGTGTCGTCCCTAATCTGCGAAGCAATGATGCACAAATCAGCAGAAAGGAGTGTCCCCTTGGCGGACGACAACAAGAACCTGGCAGGTGACACCGAGCGCACCTCGATCCTGCCTCAGTCGGAGGCGCAGGTCATGGGGCAGACCGAGGTCCTGCCCGCGCACGTGGCGCAGGCGGAAACGGCGCAGATGCCTCCCCTCGCCCAGGAGGAAACCAGCAAAGCGTTTGCTGGCACGCCCCTGGAGTCGGTCGCGGGGGCTTCTGTCGATGACCATGCCGGTGACGAGGCCGTGGCGGCTAGCGTCGCGACAGTCGAGCCTGCATCGAAGAAGACCTCGTGGAGCAAGCGTGCAGCTATCGCCGGCGCCGCAGCTGCGGCGCTGTGCGTCGGCTTCGGTGCGGGCATCATCACGCATGCAGCCGTCATGGGCGATGGTCAGGACTTCTATGAGCAGGGTTACGAGGACGGCTACAACGACCAGGGCTACGGCGACGAGGACGAGGAATTCGGCCCCGGCAATGGTCAACAGGGTTCGGGTAACGGCCAGCAGCGGGGCCCTGGCGGCCAGCAGGGACCGGGTAGCGGCCTGCAGCAGGGGCAGGGCGGTGAGCAGGGCGATGCCGGCAGCACCCGCCCGGGACCTCCCCCGGAGGGAGGCCGAGGCCCCGGCAGCAAGAATGGAAGCCAGGGCAGTGAGGACTCCTCCACCCAGGGCGAAGGAACGACCGCCAGCTGAGCGATGAGGGCGCGTGAGACACAATCGGTCTCGCGCGCCCTTCATGCGAGTGTGGCCGCCAGGGTCGAGACTGCCACGCACACGAGGAGCGCCGCAAAGACCAGGCCGAGCACCCGATTCGAGACTCTCTTGGTGAGCTTGGCTCCCACGATGCCGCCTCCCATCGACGCCGCGGTGAACAGCGCGACCATGACCCCGGCCTCGGCGGTGATCGTTAGCGTGCCCGCGAGAGTGCGCGAGGCCAGCCCGAAGGCGGCGGTGATGACCATGACCAGCAGGGACGTCGCGGAGGCCCGCTTCATCGGGTACCGTAGCGCCAGGTGCAGCGCGGGCACGATCGCGAACCCGCCGCCGACGCCGAAGAATCCCGTGAGGAAACCCGTCAGCGTCGCCAGGGCGACGACGCGGAACGCGGTCGTGAGCGTCCAGGTGCCCTTGTCGACCTTGGTATCCCCGGCCTCGTCTGAAGAGGACGAGGCAGATGGGCGTATCTGGGAGCGTACCATGAAGACCGCGACCGCTCCCAGGAGAGCGCAGAAGGAGAGCATGAGGGCACGCGCCGAAATGAGCGGGCCGAGCGCCGAGCCTGCCCACGTGCCCACGAGGCCAGCCAGGGCGAAGAGAGCGCCCTCGCGCCACGCGACGTTCCCACTGCGAGCGCGCGTCGCCAGCGAGACGGCGGCCGTCAGCCCCACGATGATGAGGGACAAGCCCGTCGCCTGGTGGGGATCCTGCCCAAGAATGTAGACGAGGATCGGCACCGACAAGATGCCGCCTCCCGCGCCGAGCGAGCCGACGACGATGCCGACGAATGCGCCGATGAGGAGCGCTTCAACAATCATTGGTCATTTCCGAATAGATGTGGTGAGAGATAGCCCAAGGGAGGTAGAGACCGCGGGTTCCATGATGTCCGAGGCCGGCCTGCCCGCCGCGATCAGCATGCCCATCGCGCGCAGGGCAGGGGTGGCGTGCTCGTAGAATGCGCGGTATCCCTCGCACAGGTAGTTATGTGAGGACTCGCCGCGGCGCACGAAACGGTCTTTCGGGCATCCTCCCCAGCACAGCCGCAGGTGCGGGCACGCGCGGCATTCGTCATCCAGGCTGGGCTTGAGGCGAGCGAAGTCACGCATCGTCTCTGAGGCCGCCAGCTGCGTGAAGGACGAGGAGTTGATTGAGCCGACCAACCAATCCGGCTCCACCCAGTGATCGCAGGCGTACACGTCGCCGTTGAACTCCATCGCCATGTTCGCCCCGCATTGGGGCGCATGCACGCACACCGTGGCCGAGCCAAACATGGCCGACAGGGTCGAATCCACGTCCTGAATGAAGACCTCGCCGACGTCGGCGGCCAGCCACTGGTCGAACACCTCGCACAGGAAACGCCCGTAGGAAGCAGGGGATGTGGAACGGCTGGTGACGCAGTCCCCGTCCTGGCGGTACAGGAGCGCCGAGGTCCCGGAGCGCCAGCCGCGCTCAGCCTGGGCCAGGTCGGCGGCGCGCACGCGCTCGACGATGGGAATGAACTGCAGGTAGCGGGCCCCCAGATCGTCGCGGAAGTAGCGGTACACCTGCTCACCGTGGTCCTCGTTCGCGGCGTTGACCGTGCACAGGATGTTCGTCTCCACGCCCGCGCGGGCGAGTGCCTCCCAGCCGCGCACAACCATCGCGTGGGTGCCGCGTCCGCCACGGTTGAGCCGGTAGGCGTCGTGCAGGGGAGCGGGACCGTCGATGGACACGCCCACGAGGAAGTCGTGGTCCGCGAAAAAGCGGGCCCACTCGTCGGTCACCAGCGTTCCGTTCGTCTGCAGGGCGTGACGCACGTGCTGGGTGGGTCGGCGGTAGCGCTCGCACAGCTGAATGAGGCGCTCAAAAAAAGGCAGGCCACGCAGGGTTGGCTCCCCGCCCTGCCACAGCATCGTGACCTCGCCGTCGGGGCTCGACTCCAGGAACGCCTCGACGTAACGTTCCAAGGTCTGCTCGGACATGGTCTGCGCGGAGGCGTTGTACAGCAGCTCCTTGGAGAGGAAAAAGCAATACTGGCAGTCCAGGTTGCACGCTGCCCCCGTCGGTTTGGTGACGACGGAGAAGGGAATCGAGCGCGTCACGGCCTGCCCCCGCGATCGGCGCGCGCCTCCATCGACGAGGCCGGCCCCGCCTCCCGGGGTGAGCCTCCCTCGGGGTGGTGGGCGGCTGCGGCGTCCTCCTCAAAGGGACGGGCGGCGATGTACGCGCTTGCCTGAGCGGCACCCAAAGGCCCGAGTGATGCCCCCACGACGTCGATATCCCACTCCATGACGGGAATCAGCTCCCTATACATGGCGGCCGCGATGTCGGATCGCAGGGAGGGAAACGCGTCGACGATTTCGCCGGCCACGATGATAGCCCGAGGGTTAATGAGGAGCGCCGCCGATCCGAGGACATAGCCCACAGCCTGGGCAGCCCGCTCCAGGGCATCGCGCGCACGCGTATCGCCGGACAATACGGCGGCTCGCAGCTGAGTAATATCGGCAACGCCCGCGTGCTCGCACAGCGCCGGGACGGATGCCAGTGTTTCGAGGCAACCGCGCTTGCCACAGGCGCAGGGTGAGTCATTGGCGCCCACCGTCATGTGCCCGAGTTCCCCGGCCAGCCCTCCCGCCCCGCCAACGAGGCGAAAATCGGAGACGACGCAGCCGCCCACGCCCCCAGATAGACGCAAGTAGATGAACGAGGACATGTCCGCGCCCGCGCCCCACAGGGCCTCCGCGAGCGCAGCCATGCGCACGGTGTTGTCGACGATCGGGAGAGGATCCCACCAGCGACGCGTGAGCTCGCTGAGCTCCTCCATGGTCGGGTACGCGTCCGAGGAAAGCCTGGCGTTACGCCCCATCGGAATGGGAACCCCCACGCCCACCGCGCGCACCGTCGAAGTATCGATTCCTTGACGGGCCGCGCTCGCGGCCAGAGCCTCGCAGGTTTGCTCGAGAGAGAGCTGGAGGGAGGGGGAGGCGGGGGAGACGATATGAACGGCGGCCAGGACGGTGCCGGTGCGCGAGAGCATGACGCCCGCGCACGACGTGCGCGTGACGTTCAGGCCGACGCAGTGTGCCGCCGATGAGTTGAGGGTGAGGAGCTGGGTGGGCCGGCCTCGTCCGGGGGCGTTCGTGCGCATGGGCGTCACCGATCCCTCGTCGAGGAGGGTGGTGAGCGCACGCCCCAGGTTTGTGCGCGAGGTGTCGAGGGCATCGCACAGCTGGGAGCGCGTTGCGGGGGCTTTGGCCAGGTGGGCGACGATGCGGTCTTCGAGGGTGGGCAGTGGTCTGCGTGTGGGGTAGTGCATGCCTCTCCTTCCCGGCGCTTCGTCGTTGGTGTCCGCTCGGGGCGCTCCGGCCTCGTTGACAGTTTCTATGATACGCGTCACTGTGAGGAGTGTGCAGGGCGCGAGTTCGCCTCGGCGGTGGGGGCGCGTCAGTCCTCCCACCGCCGAGGCCGGGGGTTAGTCGCTCGTGACCTCGTCGAGGTCGGAGCGAGCCGTGTTCACCAGCGGGATGTCGAAGTCCGTCATCGCCGCCATCCACTTGGCGAAGGAGTGATCCCCGCGCTCACGCAGCTGCAGGTAGAGGTTCGTGGCCAACTCCCTGCGAATCTCGTCGTAGACGGGCACGGTGTACACGTTGTTCATCTCCGCCGGATCCAGTCGCAGGTCGTAGAGCTCGTTGATCGACTCGGGGTTGATGACGAGCTTGAAGTCCCGCGTGCGCAGCATGCGCTGCTGGAGGGGGAAGTGGTGGCCGTGGAACTCGCACACGATGTCCTCGCGCCAGCCTTCGACCTGTCCGCCGCGCGTCAGGTCCACGATCGAGCGGCCGTCCTCCACGAGCGAAGTGTCCAGGCCTGCGATGTCGAGGACCGTGGCCGGCAGATCGATGAGGGAGACGAATGCGTCGGAGCGACCCACGGTTGAGACGCCGGGGATGTGGGCTATGAAGGGGACGTTGTAGATGTCGTCGTACATCATCGGGCCCTTGTCGTTGAGGCGGTGTGAACCCGTGAATTCACCGTGGTCCGCACAGAAGAAGACTGCCGTGTCGTCCAGGATGCCCAGCTCGCGCGCCACGTCCATGATGCGCCCTATCTCGAAGTCGATCATGGCCGTGTAGCCCCAGTAGACTGCGATGAGCTTCTTCCACTGCTCGTTCGTGAACGAGGACGTGGACCAGTAGGTTGCGTAGTTCTCCTGGATCGGGGGCTTGCCGATGAGGGAGTCCCCGAAGTTTTCCGGAAGCTCGACGTCGTCGGGATCAATGAGGTCGAACCACTCGTCGGGCAGGAAGTAGGGCAGGTGGGGGCCGAAGAAGTGCACGTCGAGGCAGAAGGGCTGCTTCGAGTCCTTCCAGTCGGCGGCGTACTCGCGAAGCTTCTCGATCGCGCGGTCCGCCAGGAAGCGCTCGAAGGTGGCTTCCTCGGGCTGGTCGAGGCGCGCGGCGATGATGTGCCCGTCGCGTCCGCCGGGCAGCTTGCCGCGCCACAGGTCGTGCGCGCGCACCGGCGGGAGGTTGTTGGCCTCGAGCCAGGCGACATACTTCTCGTTGGCGACCGGGTTTTCGGCACCCCAGTATGTGTCGTCGTCCGCGCCGAACTTGTCAGGCAGGTTGTAGCCGCAGTGGTACTTGCCGACGATGCCGACGTTGTAGCCGGCGTCGCGCAGTTCCTGCGTGTACGTCCACGTGCCCTCGGGGATCGAGACCTGGTAGGCGATATTCCACTCGGGGTTGGCCAGCACCTGGTGCTTGCCGGGGCGCTTGCCGGTCAGCAGGGAGGCGCGCGCCGGCGTGCAGATCGCCGTGGGGGTGAAGCAGTGCGTGAAGGCGAAGCCCGATTCGCCCATCGCGTCGATGACGGGGGTGCGTGCGTGGGGGTTGCCTAGGCAGCCGATCGTGTCGGTGCGGTGCTGGTCGGTCATGATGACCAGGACGTTGCGCACGTTGTCGGGAATGTCCCGAGTCGTATCAGTCATTGCAGTGCCTTTTCGTCGTTGAAATCGAAGGGGAGAGCGCTCACTTCTGGCCGACTACCTTGTCCATGTCTTCAAGCTCGGCGCCGCTGGTCTCGGTGAGGAACTTCGCCGTGAAGATGACCGCGAGGACACCGAAGGCGCAGTAGATCCAGTAGGTGCCGGCCGGCGACCAGCCGATGAGGAAGGGGAAGAGGAGGACGACCAGGAAGTTGACGAGGAAGTCGGCGCCCGACGCGAGCGACATGGCGCCACCGCGGATCGAGTTGGGGAACATCTCGCCCATGACGATGGAGAAGATGGGGCCCCACGAGGAGGTGAAGCCGAGCAGGAAGGTGCACAGGGCTGCGACCGCCAGGAACGCCAGGACGGGGGAGTCTGCGACGTCCGGCTTTCCGTCGACGGTGGGGGCGATCGTGAAGACCGTCGCCACGATGCCCAGCGACACGAAGATGAGGGTGCCGCCGTAGATCAGCATGCGCTTGCGGCCCACGCGGTCCACCAGCATGATGCCCGACAGGACGCCGACGATCTTGAAGGCGGTGATGAGCAGGGTCTGGGCCAGGGCCATCGACTCGGTGAAGCCGACGGCCGCGAAGAGGGAGTTGGAGTAGAAGAAGACGCCGTTGATGCCGGTCAGCTGCTGGAACGCGGCGATCGCCATGCCGACAAACACGAGGCCGCGCCACTGCGAGGACAGGATCTGTCCGATCGAGAGCTTCGCGCCGCCCGTGATCGTCAGGGACTGGGCGATGGCCTCGACGCGGGCCGCGGGGTCTTCCTCGCCGGACAGCTTGGCCAGGATCTCCTCGGCCTCCTTGGTGCGGCCCACGGACACGAGGTAACGGGGAGACTCCGGAATCTTCGCCGTAAACACCACGAAGAGCAGGGCCGGGATAATGAGGCAGGCGAAGAGGACCTGCCATGTCATGAGGCCGCCGAACGCCGGCTTGGCAGCGCCACCCGTGATCGAGACGACCGCCGTGTTGATGAGGCCGGCGAAGAACAGGCCCAGGATGATCGCGAGCTGGCGGAAGCCGATGAGACGCCCGCGGATGTCAGCGGGCGCGATCTCGGCGACGTAGCCGGGGGCAACCGTGGTCGCCGCGCCGAAGCCGATGCCGCCAATGATGCGGGTCAGGAGTAGGAAGGGATAGCCGAGGCTACCGAGTAGGGGAGAGATGGGTCCGAGGAGGGCCTCAACAAGCAGGAAGGGACCGACCCACATGAGAGTGGTCTTGCGGCCGATCTTGTCGGAGATGCGACCCGCGGCGAGGGCGCCAATTAGGCCGCCGATGACACCTGCCGCGCCCGCAACGCCCTGCAGGATCGGGCCGAGCTCAAAGGTGGATCCCACGGCCTTGATGGCGGCGTTGAGGACCATGCCCTCGAATCCGTAGAAGAAAGGGCCGAGGGTGGCGACCAGAGCGAGAGTCGTTGCGTAGCGCCTCGCTTGCTTGTCGCGGGGTGTGAGTGTGGTTGTCGATGACATGTCTTCATCCTTGAAGGTGTGGTGATGCGCCCGCGCCTGCCGTGTGCGCTTCACTCACCGTACGCGCGCAATTTTGTGTCCGAAGTAACGGGCATAAACAATGAAAGTGAACTAGGTCACTAAAATGTATGTGTTTAGCGCGTCTGAACCACGAACTCCGGATTCGGCGTCTGTGCCGGCGTCACCGAATCAGCATCAATGACCAGCGCCTTCCCACCGCGCACGCGCAGCGTACCGCTCACATGCACCCAGCTATCCGCCGCAGGAGCAGGCCCAGCCCACCGCACCGCAAACCCAACCGGATACGCATCCGCCGCACAACACCAAATAGCCATACGCGCCACCGCAAAACTCTCCTCATCCGTCACACGCGGAATCGACGCCTGGGCGCTCGCGGCCTCGGCACTGAGCACGAAGCCAGTCAGCTCGACGCGCTGACCATCGTGCGCGCGTCCGTTGGCGATCATCTCCTCCACCTGGGAATAGAAGTTGTCGGTCGTGAGCTCCAGCTTCCCGCTCGACGAGGCCTGCCCCGCGCCCGCGTTCTGGCTGCCACTGCCGCTGGCTGGGTTTGTGCCCCCGTTCGCTGCGTCGTTGGATGTCCCGGGGGTGTCCTCGGTCGAATCGTCGGTGTCCGCGTCGATGGTGGATCCGCCAGAGGTGGGGCGTGCGCCAATCGCGCCCGCGGCCAGCTCGGAGGGGGAGACGCGGAAGGGGAGGATGAGCAGGGCGGCAGCCAGGAGGGCGACGAGGCTGCGCGTCGTGGCCCGGTAGGAGGTGGCTGTGTCCGCGCTCTTGTGTTCGCCGGCGTCGATGCGCGCGGAGAGTGCGAGCGCGCAGGCGAACAGGCAGATGCTGGACGCGATGATGCCCAAGCGTGCCGACGGGGGCACGAAGGACGCATAGCGGCCAGACATGGCGAGCCACAGCAGCACGCCGCCGAGGGACGCGAGAGAGAGCGACTCGAGGACGGGGGCGATGCGGTCGATGAGCTTCACGCGAGGACCCCCATCCACCAGGCGCCACCAATGACGGCGGCGGCGATGCACGTGACGGTCGCAAACAGGCGAAGCACGAATGCGCCGCGGAACTGCGAGGACAGCAGCGCCACGTTCTTCACGTCCATCATCGGGCCGTAGACCATGAACCCCATGAGTGCCCCCTGCGGCGCGAGGGAGGCCAGCGAACGCGCGATCACCGCGTCCGAAGAGGAACACAGCGACAGGGCGAAGCCCGCCGCCATCATGAGCGCCAGGGCGCCGGGAGCGGGCAGGCCCGCGAGCAGGGAAGACACCTGCCAGAACACCTGCGCCGCAGTCGAGGCGGCCACGCCGCCCAGCAGATAGGGCAGGATTCGCCCGAAGGAATGGCCGGTCGCGCCAAGGATGCCAGAGAACGAGCGGTCTGGCGTCTCGCAGCCGCCGTCGCATCCGCACGAGTCCCCGTCGTGGACGTGGGCTTCCTCGCGCAGGGCGCTCGGAGGAGAAGCCAGCATCGATAGGCCTACCGACAATGCGACGATGATGCTCAGGCCGATACGCGCACCCACAATCGCCCACGAGCCGAACGCGTAATACGTTGACGCGATCACCAGGGGATTGATTGCGGGGGATGCCAGCATGAGAGTGGTCGCGGCCGACAGGGGAACGCCCTTGCGCAGCAGTGAACGAAAGATTGGCACCGCCGAGCAATCGCAGACGGGAAGAAGGAAAGCGGCGACGAGAGCGGTCAACACGGACGCCACAGGGTTCGTCGGAAACACCCGCGCGATTAGGGCGGGGGAGACGAAGGCCTCGATGAGTTCTGCGACGAACACGCCCAGAAGCAGGAAGGGAATCGCCTGCAGGGTCATGCCCACGGCGATCGTCGCCGCGCGACCAATGGGCAGGCCCGATCCGGCCAGGGTTCCCTGCGTGGCCCACACGGCAACCAGCGCCACCAGAATAAGCGCGCCGATAAGCGCACCCCAGGGGCGCGCAGGGCGTTTCGTCTCCACTACACTCACCCCACAACTCTAGGACAGGAGACCCACCCCCCCTCCGATCACTCGCCGACGACGGCCCACTAGGCCGTCGTCTACGCACGCGACAACGAGCTCTCGCAGGTGCGCTGTGTGCAGACAGACGTTCCGCCCAGTGGGCGCGCCGGAGTTTCTTCGCTACACTGGTTTTTCGCTACGATCCGGCCCGCTCCAGCGGGGTATCACCGGGGAGCATCCGGAAGAAAGAGGGCAGCGACAGCCGACCACGGCCTCGTCCCCTCCAGTAGAACCGGACGGGAGGGCCCGACATAGCCCCAAAGAAGCGGCCGCGCCCCGTGAGGGAGCGGCAAGCGGGGTGGTACCGCGGGTACCGGCGACGCCGGTCCTCGTCCCTGTATAGGCGCGAGACGAGGACACTCATGACG
>ERZ1674093.262-NODE-263-length-11375-cov-11.752120_pt1 | contig 11375 bp, 12 predicted proteins | sample MGYA00581116_ERZ1674093 | MGnify/ENA primary metagenome ERZ1674093 (study PRJEB41354, sample SAMEA4873337) | human saliva metagenome | biome: human-associated habitat [ENVO:00009003]; feature: mouth environment [ENVO:08000002]; material: saliva material... | reverse complement strand
GGGGTGGGTCGCAGGTCCGTCATGGGTGACTCCTATCGATGACGCTCAGCGAGCGGAGGCGACGTTCCAGATGCCATTGAGTGTACGAGGAAATGAGGCCCGAGGCCTCGGTGCGCGCGTAGGGTTCGCACCGGTCGGCCCGCTCCCAGTCGCCGCTGAGCAGCTGACCGAGGAGGGCCACCGTGTCGGGCGCGGGCGAGGAGGCGCCGGGCGGTCGGCAGCTATCGCAGACGGTGCCACCGTCGGGGATGGAGAACGAGGTGTGCGGCCCCTGGGTGCCGCACACGGCGCAGTCGAAGCAGGAGGGCGCCCATCCGGCGAGAGCGAGGGCGCGCAGCGTGTAGGACGTGCGAATGAGGGTCGGGTCGTGTCGGCCTCGTGCCAGGGCGTTGAGGGCCCCTAGGAGGAGCAGGTATTGGGAGTGGGTGCCGTCGTGAGCGTCCGCGGTGAGGCGCTCGGCGGTTTCGACGACGACGGTGGCCGCGAGGTAGAGGTCGTAGTTGGCGGCGATGGCATCGCCGTATTGGGCGATCGAGGCGACCTGGGTGAGGGTGTCGAGAGTGCGGCCTCGATGGAGCTGCGCATCGATGACGGAGAAGGGTTCGACGCGTGCGCCGAACTTTGAGGTCGTCTTGCGCACTCCCTTGGCGACGGCGCGCACCTGCCCATGCTCGGCAGTTAGCAGCGTGATAATGCGATCCGCTTCGCCCAGCTTGTGGGTGCGTAGGACGATCGCCTCGTCTCGATAGGACTTCATCACACGAACATTGTGTCACGGCCACGCGACTTGGGAGAGGAGGCCCGGCCCGCATCGCATGACGCGAAATCTGTTGTGAAGTGCGCTGTCACATCGCTCGACAAGCGCCCCCGCGTGCGCTGTCGACAATATATGAGAAACTGACAGCGTGGTCGGTTACACAGCCGGCAAACGGTTTTCGAGTAGCTAGTTTCTTCGTAACTGGATATGGTTTACCCATAACCGTCGAAGGAAGGAAACAAATGGCTCCGCCGATTGATGCCCGCGAAAAGCTTGGCACCGCACTGCGCCAGGCCCTGACACAGACCCCTCTGTCAAAGATCTCTGTCAGCGCACTGACACGCTCCGCCGGGGTCACCCGTCAAGCGTTCTACTACCACTTCAACTCCCTCAACGACCTCAATGCCTGGGTTTTCCGCACGGAAGTCACAGCGCACCTGACCACCAGTTCGGGAGAATGGCTCGACGCCATCGAAGCGACCATGACGTGGATGCACGCCCATCACGACGAGACCGCCGCCGCCATGAAGACCATCGAGGCGAACGACCTGTGGGCGTTCCTGGCCTCCCACATTCAGGAACTCATCGAGTCCCGCCTCCCCAGCTCCGCCTCGGCCACGGCGCGCGACGTCGTCGCCCAGCACTTCGCTCTGGCGACCACCGCCCACATGGCACAATGGATGCTCTCCGGCCTGGAGGTCAACCCCTCGCTCGCGATTGCGCGCATGCGAGTGCTCATGACCGACCAGACCACCCCGGCTCTGGGTCGCCTCGCCAAGTGATGCGGTAATTCCCACCAACCGCACGAGGGTAGACAGACAGTCTTCCCAGCCCCGACCTCGTTCCATCGACGAGGTCGGGGCTGAACCATACACTCCCCCAGCTCACCCCAGGCTTTCCGGATGCGTACAAGCCAATCTGAGCTATACAATTGGTCAGCCGAACATTGCACTGAAATTTCGCGGATCCGCGATTCAGCCTGCACAGTTTGCTCGTAACCTCTCTTTTCATGTCGACGAGGACCACCGATGCCCCACACCGATGCGAAAACGATGCTCGCGCACGCCCTGCGCGACGCACTTCAGACCGTCCCACTATCGAAGGTGACGGTTTCCGGAATCACGCGCACCGCCGGCGTGACACGCCAGGCCTTCTACTACCACTTTTCTGACATCCGCGACCTGACCGTGTGGGTCTTCAAGCGCGAGGTCGCCGACCAGATCATCGCCCAGGCTACCTACGAGGACTGGTCCGATGGACTGCTCGCCATGTTCGTGTGGATGCAAAACCACCCCGAAGAGACCCGTTCCGTCGTCTCCTCCCTCGGCATGGAGGACCTGCAGATCTTCCTCCACAAGCAGCTGCGCGCCGTCATGGAACCCATCGTCGATCAACACAGCATCGATCTGCGGGTCACCGAAGACGATCGAGTGTTCGTCACCGACCACTTCACTCTCGCCATTCTCGGCCACATCTCCCAGTGGCTCGCAACCGGCATGAGCACCGACCCCTACATCCTCACCGAGCGCATCGCCCGCGTGCTCGACGGCCAGGTGCGCCGATCCCTTGAGGCCCTCGCAGCCGCCCCCATCCCGGACGCCCAGCGCGCCTGACAACACGACGAACCCCGGCCTCGTTTCTCCATCAACGAGGCCGGGGTTCGCCCTATCTGTCTGCGAGCGCTTAGCGCAGGGCTCGGTTAACCGCCGAGATGACGGCCTTGTAGGACGCGCGCGTGATCGAGGAGTCGATGCCAACGCCCCACACGATCTGCCCGTCGACCGCGGCCTCCACGTAGGCGGCGGCGCGGGCGTCGCGGCCCTGGCTCATCGCATGCTCGGAGTAGTCAAGGATGCGCACATCGAGATCGAACTCGTGAAGCGCCGAGACGAAGGCGTCGATCGGGCCCGTACCCGTTGCCTGCACCTTCACGGTCTCGCCGCCGTCCGTGAGCGTCGCGTTGAGCTCGACGTGCTCGTCGTCGATCGACGAGACCTGCGAGGAGCGCATCTCGAAGCGACCCCACGGCTCCAGACCGGGAGCGGCACTCGTGGGCAGGTATTCGTCCGCGAAGATCTGCCACAGCGTGGCCGCGTTGATCTCGCCACCGTAGGTGTCGGTGTGACGCTGCACGATGCGAGAGAACTCCACCTGCAGGCGGCGCGGCAGCTCCAGGGCGTGCGCCGTCGACATGAGGTAGGCGACGCCACCCTTGCCGGACTGCGAGTTCACGCGCACCACGGCCTCGTACGAGCGGCCCACGTCGTGCGGGTCGATCGGCAGGTAGGGCAGCTCCCACACGACCGCTTCCTCGTCGCCGCCGGCCGCGTCCACCTTGGCCTTGCGGGCGGTGAAGCCCTTCTTGATCGCGTCCTGGTGGGAACCGGAGAAGCTCGTGTAGACCAGATCGCCGACGTAGGGGGCGCGCGGCGAAGTCTCCATCTGCGTGCAGTACTCAACCGTGCGGCGAATCGCGTCCACGTCGGAGAAGTCGATGCCCGGATCGATGCCCTGGCTGAACAGGTTCAGGCCCAGCGTCACCAGGTCGACGTTACCGGTGCGCTCGCCCTGGCCCAGCAGGCAGCCCTCAATGCGGTCCGCGCCGGCCAGGAGTGCCAGCTCGGCCGTCGCCACGCCCGTGCCGCGGTCGTTGTGGGGGTGCACGGACAGGGCCACGTACTCGCGGCGGCTCAGGTTGCGGCTCATCCACTCGATCTGATCCGCGAAGACGTTCGGGGTCGCACGCTCGACCGTGGACGGCAGGTTCAGGACAATCTCGCGTCCCTCGCCCGGCTCCCAGACGTCCATGATGGACTCGCACGCCTCGAGGGCGAAATCGAGCTCGGTGTCCACGAAGATCTCGGGCGAGTACTCGAATCCGAAGATCGTCTCATCGCCCAGGCGCTTCTCAGCCTGCGCAATAATCTCGCGCGCACCGGACTGGGCGAGCTCGATCGTCTGCGCCTTATCAGCGTGGAAGACGACCTCGCGGAACACGGGGGCCGTCGCATTGTAGAGGTGCACCGTCGCGCGCGGGAAGCCGACCATGGCCTCGACCGTGCGCTCGATCAGCTCGGAGCGAGACTGCGTGAGCACCGAGATCGTCACGTCCTCGGGCACCGCATCATCCTCGATGAGAGAGCGCACGAAGTCGTAGTCCGTCTGCGAAGCCGCGGGGAAACCGATCTCGATCTCCTTATAACCCAGCTTAATGAGCAGGTCGAACATGCGGCGCTTGCGGGCCGGATCCATCGGCTCGATGAGGGCCTGGTTGCCATCGCGCAGGTCGGTGGACATCCAGCGCGGTGCCTTCGTGATGCGCTTGGAGGGCCACTGGCGATCCGGCAGGTCCACGGGATTCGTATCGAGGAACGGCCGATACTTACGAATCGGCATGCGCGAGCCGGAGGGGACGGGAACAGCGGATGTAGTCTTCACGCTTCGTAGTCTATCGACGAGGCCGGGCACGCGAGCAGGTGCTGCGCATACTGGACGTGAGATGCGGCGCGCTCCCCACCCAGCATTGACAAAGAAAAACGCTCAAAAATATGTACGCCTCTGCGTTCATATGCCATGATAATTGGGTCCAATGTCCCACACACTGACGCGCGGAGCAGCCATGACTTCTCTTTTGTTAGCCCAATCTTTTACCCCATCGACGACTGCCGTCGCGGGTAACGTCTTCCTGACAGCCGTCGTCGGGCTCCTTCCGCTCGTCGTCTTCTTCGTCCTCATGGGTGTCTTCAAGGTCGCCACCCACTGGTGCTCGATCATCTCCCTGGTGCTCTCCCTGGGCATCGCGGTCTTCGCCTTCAAGATGCCCGTCGGCATGGCGCTCCTGTCCGGAACGCAGGGCGCCGCGATGGGCTTTATGCCGATCATCTACATCATCATCGCGGCCGTATGGCTCTACAACCTCACCGAGAAGTCGGGACGCAGCTCCGACCTCAAGGCCGTCTTTAATACGATCGGCCGCGGCGACCAGCGCGCCCAGGCCCTCATCGTCGCCTGGTGCTTCTGCGGCCTGCTCGAGGGCTTGGCCGGCTTCGGTGCCCCCGTGGCCATCACCTGCGCCATGCTGGTGACCCTCGGCGTCCCGAAGATCAAGGCCGCCGTCGTCACCGTCGTCGGCAACGCCATCAACGTTGGCTTTGGCGCCATGGCCATCCCCACGACCACCGCCGGCAAGCTCGGTGGTGCAGAGCCCGTCGTCGTCGCCGGCGACATGGGACACCTGACCTGGATCTTCTGTCTGTTCATCCCCCTTCTCCTGCTGTTCATCCTGGACGGAGGGCGCGGCGTGCGACAGCTCTGGCCCCTCGCCCTCATCGCCGGCCTTGCTGCCGGTGCGGGCCACTTCTTTACCCCATCGGTCTCCTACGAGCTGACCGCCGTCGTCGCCTCGCTCCTGGGCTTCGCGGCCTGCTACGTCTTCCTGCTGGTCTGGGGCCCGACGACCCCCGCGGAGTGCGCGACCGAGGCCGACGAGGCCGACAAGCCCACCGGCTCGCGCATCGGCCTGGCCCTGCTGCCCTACGTCCTCGTCGTCGTCATCATCGCGATCACGAAGCTGGCCAAGCCGGTCGCCGCTTTCTTCTCCTCGACGGACGTGAAGATCCCGTGGCCCGGTATCTACGGCAACCTGCTGACCGCCGACGGATCCCCCTCGACCGCCGCCAACTACAACCTGCAGATCCTGTCCAACCCCGGCACCTGGATCTTCGTCACCGGCATCATCGTCGCCATCGTCTACGGCACGAACTCCTCGAACGGCCGTTTCCAGACCTCCGTGGGTGAGATGTTCGCGGTCCTGCCGCGCACCATCTACTCGCTGCGAATGGCCATCCTGACGATCGCCTCCGTCATGGCCCTCGCCTTCGTCATGAATTTCTCGGGCCAGACCACCTCGATCGGCGCCGCACTGGCGACGACGGGCGCGGCCTTCGCGTTCCTCTCCCCCATCCTGGGCTGGATCGGCACGGCCGTCGCCGGATCCGCGACCTCGGCGGGTGCTCTCTTCGCGAACCTGCAGTCGACCGCCGCAGCCGGCGCGGGCCTCGACCCGTCGATCCTGCTGGCCGCCAACACCATCGGCGGTGGCCTGGGCAAGATCGTGTCCCCGCAGAACCTCGCGATCGCCGCGACCGCAGTCGATTCTGAAGGCTCCGACGCGGAAATCCTCAAGAAGGCCGCCCCCTACTCGATCGGCCTGCTCCTCGTGCTGTGCACCCTGGTGTTCATCGCATCCCAGGGCTGGCTGGGCGCCTACATGCCGCACTGATCGACGGCGGATGGGCTCGGGAGGTCCCGGGAAGCAAGTTGCTTCCTGGGACCTCCCCCTTGTAGGCTCCTAACAGAAGTACGGACAAAGGAGACGACAGTGCCCGACTTGAGTTTTTCGAGCGACGCCTTACGCACGGCCGCGCAATACGTCGACGAAGCGGCAACCTGCACCACGGTCGCGCCTCCTACAGGAGATCCCTGCAGCCACGTCTACGCACAGAGGATCAGCGGGCCCATCAATGACCTCAACGAAGCAGAGACCGCCATCCAGGACGAACTCAAGGCAATGCACTCCGACATGCTGGAGACGCTCCAGGAGTTCGAGACGATGGAGAACGCGCTTGTCAGTTCCTTCAGCACAGTTACCGGGGGATGACACAGATGGTGACGAAAACCAAGCTCTACGCGCTCGATCTAAGATCTTTTACCACCACAATCGAGCAACTTGACGAGGCAGTGCGAGCTAATCAGGCGAAGCTAGACGACATCACCCACGCGAAGGAAATAATCGCGTCAGGCATGCAAGGACAGAGCGCCCAGGCGATGATCGCCAAGCTGGATGCGCTCGAGCAGAAGATCACCGATCACATCACGTCGATCCAACAGACACAGGCGGCCATCACCACCTACCGCACCAACAAGCAGCAGCTCCAACGTGAGGTCATCGACTACGTTGACAGTCTCGAACTCGATAGTTTTTCCGTGTCCGATGTCTGGATAGTCCTCCCCTCGGACAATATGCTCGCCGAGCTTTCCCCCCTCTACATTGGCGGAAAGTTCATTGCAGCAGGCATCGCGCAACAACTACTCGCAGCGCTTGTAGAAACGTTTGTGCGATACGATCTTCAAGCCGCTCTCCATTCTGGCTCAGATGTCAAGCCCTATACAACGTCAGGCGGGTTCTCGACTATCGAACCCGACCGTTCCATTGAGTGGGATGACAGCTTTCCCCACGGCTCTAAAGCAGGCCAAGACACTCCGGAAGACTGGGACAACTGGTACAAGTGGGAGCTGTACCGTCAAGGAGCGGGCTGGGTCTTACAACACTCCGACTCATATGATTTCTACGGACACTTTCGGGAAAATACAGGTACTCCCAAGACCTTCAACTACGAAAAGGCTTACATGGACGATGCCATCATCCGAAACTACGTCAACACAGACCTCAATGCGTCACTGCAGGCTGCGAATGAGGCTGTGATGGCCGGCCAGACAGACGTGACGCTCTATTCCCCCATGCACGCTGTCGGCAATCCGGCCACCGAAAACTGGCAGAGAACGATTGGCGGCCACACGATGTACACCGACACGGATGTCAAGGTCGAGGGAGACACCGTGACCGCCACCGTTACCGTCTATGCTCGGGATAAGTGGAATTTCGACCGCGGCAAGGCCGACAAGGGTTCAGGGACACCGGATGCTGTCAATGGACGTTTTGAAGAGCTCGGGTGGGGAAAGAGCTTTCATTCCAGCGGCAGCTTAACCCGCACCTACACCTGGAAGGTCGGCGAACAGCCACCCCTTCTGGATACGCGCACCACCGAGAGCAACGAAGACCGTAAGACGCACGACTACGAAAAGTACAAGCCACGATGAGTTCACAACAGCTTCTATCAGATGAGTCCCTTAACCGTTTTTTTCCGGCCCACACTCTGTTCCAGATCCTGGACCGCAGTGTTGTCCTGCGTCCAGGCGAACTCCTCATCGGACCTTCGAATAGGTTTCTGATCATCTGCGCGGAGGCAACCGACGAGTGGAGTGCTTTGCTCACCGCGCACTGCACCGGTGAATACACTGAGGAGCTCCACCTTCCTCACACTCTCGCGCGCCTCGCAGGCGAGACGTGGTTGACGGGACCGGACCTACCAACCTATCTGGGCATCAGCTTCCCGGCGACCGACGTGGCAGTCTGCGGGAACTACGTGTACATCTCGTTCAATGTGGGAGCCTGACCAATGAAATCACTCCGTCGGTTGTCCCTTCCCATGCTCGTCATCGCGGCACTCGCCGCTGCGTGCAACCCATTCATACCCAGGAACACGCCGGCGGCCACGCCGACTCAGTATCCACAGGACCCGCGCTTCGCCGAATTTGTCTACAAGAGCGACGAGACTCCGACGGTCCAAGATCGAACCGACTCCGTCAATGTTCGATGGCCGAACACGAAGGCGAGCGAAGCGCACATCGTCCTCGAGTATTCCCCGGCGCTTGCTTTTATCCCCGCACAGGACCCCGAATTCTGGCTGACCGCTGTTGCCACCATCCCCGACGAGACGATCCAGCTCCTCGCCGAGGGAGAAGCCACCAACACACTCCTACCCGGCATCTATCCTCACCTCTACGAGTACGTGCCCCAGGAGTGCGAGTTCACCACGATCGACCCGAAGTTCGCGGACAAGGCGCTCGCACCGGATAAGGAAAAGATCCCACACGATTTCGGCCCCATGGACATACGAGCGCTAGCCATATCCAAGGATTGCAACCTTCTCGTGTTCACCGCACTCGGCAATGCCTATCCCGATTCCTAGAACAGGCTCCCCTCGAACACGCCCGGCCTCGTCATGGAGCGCCCAAAGGATCCACCCAAGGATAAATATGAAGCACCCATTCAAGGCCCTCGTACCGCTGCTCGCGGTCGCGGCACTCGCCGCTGCATGCAACCCGTTCGCACACAAGGCGGCTCCTCAGTACCCGAAGGATCCACGCTTTGCGGAGTTCGTCTTCGACTTCAACGAAGAACCACAGATTCGACAGCGCGTCGATTCCCTCAACTTCCGCTGGCCTGGGCTGGCTGCCACGGACGCTTACGTCACGGTCGAATACTCTCGTTCGGGTTTTGGCATTCCGCAGACGGAACCAGAATTTTGGATCACCGCTGTCGCGACCGTCCCAGACGAGACAATCGCTCAGCTGGTTGACAACAACATCGGCGACACGTCTCTCTTGCCCGGGATCTACCCCGGTCTGTATGAGTACGTCCCTCAGAACTGCCAGTTCACTACGATCGACGCCAAATTCGCCGATGATCGCCTCGGGATAGACATCGATAAGGCCACGAAAGGCTTCACTCCAATCCCGATCACCGGATTCGCGGTGTCAGAGGATTGCCATCTGGTCGTCATGACAGCGCTCGGGCATGAGTACACTCCCCCTTCGTATCCTGGCCAATCCCAGTGAACAGTTGCGTGGTCGTGACTGCCATGACACGCTCTCAAGCACCGTGTTGACGCCCCTCACCCCGGTCTCGCCTTGGAGCGCCCGAAGGATCCACCCAAGGAAAGTCATGAAACTCGTACTCAAGGCCCTCGTACCGCTGCTCGCCATCGCGGCACTCTGCGCCGCATGCAATCCGTTCGCGAACGATAATTCCGCCTTGAGCAAGTTGCAGGACCCGCGATTCGCCCCATTTACCTACACGAGCGACCGCAGGACGGACGTGCAGACACGCCTCGACTCGCTCAACGAGCGCTGGCCGGGAATGCAAGCAACCAACGGCAACGTGGTCGCCGCTCGCACCCATTCAGGGATCCTCCACGCCCTCGATCAGGATCCCGAATACTGGTTGACCGGAGTCGCGACCGTCCCCACCACAACGATCGACACCCTCATGGAAGGGTCGAGCGGGGACGCGAGCGTTCTGCCCGGAATCGATCCGCGGCTCCACAAGCTCGTGCCCGAGAACTGCCATTTCTCGACGATCAACCCCGAGCATGCTAACGCCATCCTCCCCCCAGAGAAGGGTAAGGGGAATCCCGATTTTAAAACCCTGCCCATCAGCGCTATAGCGGTGTCCAAGGACTGCCAGCTGCTCGTCCTCACAGCGATCGGCCACCCCTAATTCCTCACCAACGACCGGCTATTGGAAGACGCTGATGAAACCCACTCTCAAGGTTCTGGTATCTCTGATGAGCGCCGCGGCTCTCGCCACCGCGTGCAACCCCTTCGCCCACAAGACTTCGGCTCCTCAGTACCCGAAGGATCCGCGTTTCTCTGAGTTCGTCTTCCACAGCGATGAAGATCCAACCGTCAAGACCCAGACAGACTCCGTGAACGTGCGCTGGCCAAATATGGAGGCGAGCGAGGCACACCTCACCATCGCTTATTCCAGCCAAACAGGGTTCCTCCCCGACCAGGACCCCGAGTTCTGGCTGACCGCTGTTGCCACCGTCCCCGACGAGACGATCCAGCTCCTCGCAGAGGGTGCAGCCACCGACACACTCCTGCCTGGAATCTATCCTCATCTCTACGAGTACGTGCCCCAGGGATGCAAGTTCACGACGATCGACCCGGAGTTCGCGGACAAGGCCCTCGCGCCGGATAAGGAGAAGATCCCACACGATTTCGGCCCCATGGACATACAAGCGCTCGCCGTGTCCGAAGATTGCCACCTTCTCGTGTTCACCGCCCTCGGCCACTCCTGAGCCCCAGGGACCTCCCACCCGTCCTCTCCACCGCACCCCGACCTCGTCCATTTCCGAGGCCGGGGCGAACGTATGCGCAGACGAAACCATCGCAAAACCGAAAAACGAAAACTCACCCTGAGCTAAGTCACGCCCCGAAGGTCCTAAAATGCCCAATGAGAGGCTACTTTTCGTTGATCACTTGTGGAGATTTTTCCGCAAGAAATAAAGGGAAAATCGACCTCATCCAACTCGTCTTGACAAAAACGACCGCTGGGACCTCGGACCCAGTCATAACCTGAGCTGGACAGCACCCACGAGGAAGGATCCCCCAGTGCGCATCGCTCTCTTTTCCACCTGCCTGGCAGACGTCATGTTCCCCCAGGCTGCCCAGGCCACAGTGACCCTGCTTGAACGCCTCGGCCACGAGGTTGTCTTCCCCGAAGACCAGGTCTGCTGCGGACAGATGCACGCAAACACCGGCTACTTCGAAGACGCCGCGAAGATTACCCGCAACCACGTCAAGACCTTCGAGCCCGTGCTCGACGGCCAGTGGGACGCTATCGTCGTCCCCTCCGGCTCCTGCACCGGTGCAGCGCGCCACGAGCAGAAGATCGTCGCCGAGCACGTGGGCGACAAGCATCTCGCGAAGCAGTCCCAGCGCATCGCTGAGCACACCTACGACCTCACAGAGCTCATCACCGACGTTCTGGGCCTCGAGGACGTGGGGGCCTACTTCCCCCACACGGTCACCTACCACCCGACCTGCCACTCGCTGCGTATCGCCAAGGTCGGCGACCGCCCCTACCGCCTCCTGCGCGCCGTCGAAGGCCTGACCCTCGTCGACCTGCCCGACGCCGAGGTCTGCTGCGGTTTCGGTGGCACCTTCTCCATGAAGAACTCCGAGACCTCCACCTCGATGCTCGCGGACAAGG
>ERZ1674093.260-NODE-261-length-11393-cov-15.772711_pt1 | contig 11393 bp, 8 predicted proteins | sample MGYA00581116_ERZ1674093 | MGnify/ENA primary metagenome ERZ1674093 (study PRJEB41354, sample SAMEA4873337) | human saliva metagenome | biome: human-associated habitat [ENVO:00009003]; feature: mouth environment [ENVO:08000002]; material: saliva material... | reverse complement strand
AAATGGGAGCAAGAAAGCAAAAAAGCAATTGAAAAAGCTCAAAAAGAAGCAGAAAATCATGTTAAATAAGATAAACTAGTTTTTCCGAAAAGAAAATTATTCTATGAAGACAATCATCATTTTTTGATGCTTGTCTTTTTGATTTGACTTACTTATTATATTTGTAGCTGAAAAAATCATTGCTTTATGCTAGAATTGATTAGTATTTCTAGGTTTGCTGATATTGTTTGAAAATCTATTAAAAACTATGTAAATATTGTCTTGTCATTGTAAGTCTATTATTAACTTTATTAGTTTTGTATAGAAGTTCAAAGTATTTTTTGAGCTGACTGTAGAGATCACTTTAGTTTGCTAGCTGGTTTTTACTTAGTATTATTTTATTTTAGGAATAACTTGATTGAAATTTAGTATGTTTTGAATTGAAGGAGTATCGTATGTATGATTATCTTATCGTTGGTGCTGGTCTTTTTGGTGCAGTCTTTGCCCATGAAGCAGCCTTAAAAGGAAAAAAAGTAAAAGTCATTGAAAAACGAAATCATATCGCGGGAAATATTTATACCTGTGAAGAGGAAGGAATTCAAGTTCATCAGTATGGTGCCCATATTTTCCATACTTCTGACAAGGAGATTTGGGATTATGTAAATCAGTTTGCAGAGTTTAACCGCTATACAAATTCTCCTGTTGCAAATTATAAGGGAGAGATTTATAACCTTCCTTTTAATATGAATACCTTCAATAAACTCTGGGGAGTTGTAAGGCCAGCAGAAGCACAAGCTAAGATTGATGAGCAACGTGCTGTTTTAAATGGCAAAACTCCTGAAAATTTGGAAGAACAGGCGATTTCTCTTGTAGGTACAGACATCTACGAAAAATTAATTAAAGATTATACTGAGAAACAGTGGGGCAAACCAACTACGGAACTTCCAGCCTTTATCATTCGCCGTTTGCCAGTACGCCTGACCTATGATAATAACTATTTTAATGATACCTATCAAGGAATTCCAATTGGTGGATACACTCAAATAGTTGAAAAAATGTTGGATCATGAAAACATTGATGTAGAAACAAATGTTGACTTCTTTGAGAATAAAGAACAATATATGAAGGACTACCCTAAGATTGTCTTTACTGGTATGATTGATGAATTCTTTGACTATAAGTTAGGTGAACTAGAGTACCGTAGTCTTCGTTTTGAAAGCGAGACCTTAGATATGGAGAATTACCAAGGAAATGCAGTTGTCAACTATACTGATGCTGAAACTCCATATACTCGCATTATTGAACACAAACATTTTGAGTTTGGAAATCAAGCAAAGACAATCATTACTAAAGAACATTCTAAAACATGGGAAAAAGGTGATGAACCGTATTATCCAGTTAATAATGATCGTAATAATCATTTGTATAAATCGTATAAAAAATTGGCTGATGAGCAAGGGAATGTTATCTTTGGTGGTCGTTTAGGACACTATCGTTATTACGATATGCACCAAGTAATTGGAGCAGCGTTACAGTGTGTAAGAAATGAGTTAGATTAAAGAATTAAAACTGTTTCTCAGATGCTATTTACAAATATGATCAATAATTCCTTGACTATGTAATGTAGTTGAGGGATTTTTGATATTATTTATATTTTTGCAAAGTCATTGTTTAAAAAATAATTTTCAAAAATTCAGAAAATTATATTGACAGGACTTGAAAAAGGGTCTATAATGAATAAAAAAACAAAGGAGAATGATATGAAAACAAGAAAAGTATTGGCTCTTGCAGGAGTGACTCTATTAGCAGCAGGTGTCTTAGCTGCTTGTTCTGGGGGCTCAGGCGCTAAAGGTGAGCAGACCTTTGCATTTACCTACGAGACACACCCAGATAATCTCAACTATTTGACAACTGGTAAGGCAGCGACTGCTGACATTACTAGTAATGTGATTGATGGATTGCTTGAAAATGATAAATATGGGAACCTTATTCCCTCAATGGCAGAGGACTGGTCAGTTTCTAAGGATGGCTTGACCTATACTTATAAGATTCGTCAGGATGCCAAGTGGTATACATCTGAGGGAGAAGAGTATGCTCCTGTTAAGGCTCAGGACTTTGTGACGGGTCTTAAATACGCAACAGATAAGAAAGCAGAAGCCCTTTACTTGGTACAGGATTCAATCAAAGGTCTGGATGCATATGCAAAAGGTGAAATCACAGACTTTGCTCAAGTCGGGATTAAAGCGCTTGACGATCAAACAGTCCAATACACCTTGAACAAACCTGAAAGTTTTTGGAATTCTAAAACAACTATGGGTGTGCTTGCGCCAGTCAATGAAGAGTTTTTGAGTTCAAAAGGGGATGATTTTGCTAAAGCTACGGATCCAGGTAGCCTATTGTATAATGGCCCTTATTTGTTGAAATCTATTGTGACCAAATCCTCTGTCGAATTTGCGAAAAATCCTAACTACTGGGATAAAGACAATGTACATATTGACAAAGTTAAATTGTCATTCTGGGATGGTCAAGATACTAGTAAACCTGCAGAAAACTTTAAAGATGGTAGCCTTACAGCAGCTCGTCTCTATCCAACAAGTGCAAGTTTCGCAGAACTTGAGAAAGAGATGAAGGACAATATTGTCTATACGCAACAAGACTCTACTACGTATCTAGTGGGAACAAACATTGACCGTCAATCTTATAAATACACATCCAAGACTAGCGAAGAACAAAAGACTTCTACTAAAAAAGCATTATTGAACAAGGATTTCCGTCAGGCTATTGCCTTTGGCTTTGACCGTACAGCTTATGCTTCTCAGCTGAATGGACAAACTGGAGCAAGCAAAATCTTACGTAATATTTTTGTTCCACCAACATTTGTTCAAGTAGATGGGAAAAACTTTGGCGATATGGTCAAAGAAAAATTGGTGACTTATGGTAATGAATGGAAGGATGTGAACCTTGCTGATGCCCAAGATGGTCTCTACAATCCAGAAAAAGCCAAGGCTGAATTTGCCAAAGCTAAATCAGCTTTACAAGCAGAAGGCGTGACTTTCCCAATTCATTTGGATATGCCAGTTGACCAGACAGCAACTACAAAAGTTCAACGTGTCCAATCTATGAAACAATCCTTGGAAGCAACTTTAGGAACTGATAATGTCATTATTGATATCCAACAATTGCAAAAAGACGAAGTAAATAATATTACATATTTTGCTGAAAATGCTGCTGGCGAGGACTGGGATTTATCAGATAATGTCGGTTGGGGTCCAGACTTTGCCGATCCATCAACCTACCTTGATATTATCAAACCTTCTGTAGGAGAAAGTACTAAAACATATTTAGGGTTTGACTCAGGGAAAGATAATGTAGCCGCTAAAAAAGTAGGTCTATATGACTACGAAAAATTGGTTACTGAAGCTGGTGATGAGGCTACAGATGTTGCTAAACGATATGATAAATACGCTGCAGCCCAAGCTTGGTTGACAGACAGTGCCTTGATTATTCCAACTACATCTCGTACAGGGCGTCCAATCTTGTCTAAGATGGTACCATTTACAATACCATTTGCATTGTCAGGAAATAAAGGTACAAGTGAGCCACTCTTGTATAAATACCTTGAAATTCAAGACAAGGCAGTCACTGCAGATGAATACCAAAAAGCGCAAGAAAAATGGATGAAAGAAAAAGCAGAATCCAATAAAAAAGCGCAAGAAGAACTCGCAAAACATGTGAAATAGATCAAATAAGAAGTTAGTTTTTAGCTGACTTCTTTTGGTTTTTAGAAAATAGATTGATGGCTATCTTCACTTTCAGAGATAATGAAGCTAATTTTTGTAGAAAAAATCCTGAGTTTCTACTCTCAGGATTTTCTTCATCTTACTGTTGTGGTTGCTGTTGAACTTGTGGATTTTGTGGTGTTGGTTGTACTGGTTGGACAGTCTGCCCAGCTTGTCCTTGATTAGGATTAGTTGCTGGAGCATTATTGGGTTGTTGACCAACCGTCGTACTTGTCTGTGTAGTAGAACTTTCAGTTGTTGTAGAGGAATTCTCTACTGACTGTGTTTGTTGTGTGGCTGGAGTATTCCAACTATTTCTTGCTCCATTTTGGAAGACAAATTCTCCACTTCTATATAAGCCCTCTGGCATTGTCCAATCTCCAGGGTGGTCATCTTCTGATAGATAGCTTATCATTGAGCGATAAACCTTAGCTGCAACATAGAAGCCGTCCCCAATGATTGGAGTTAGACGATTTGAGTATCCTGTCCAAACAGCCATTGAATATTTACGAGTATAACCTACAAACATTTCATCTGGTGCTACGTAGCCAGTGTTCTTGATATACTTTTCAATTTCGTCGTCAGTATAGTTAGAAGTACCTGTCTTACCTGCTTGTGGAAGCCATGGTAGGTAGGCTCCACGTCCAGTTCCGTAAGCTAAAACAGTTTTCATCATTTCGGTCATCATATAGGCAGTGGTTTCTTTCATAGCTCGTGTACCAGCATCAGAAAATTCTTTTTCACTACCATCACTAAAGACGATTTTATTGATATACATTGGTTTGTGATAAATACCACCATTAGCAAAGGCGGCATAAGCAGCAGCCATTTTTTCACTACTTGCACCGTATTGTTTGTTAGATTCTGTTGTATTACTTGAAATGGCGTTAGCATAGTGTATGCTTGGATAGTCGATACCAAGGCCGTTGAGGAAGGTTTTTGCTCTGTCTAAACCAACCTTACTAAGAGTTTCAACCGCTGTGACATTACGTGATTGTTGAAGAGCATACTGGATTGTAATATTTCCAAAGTAGCCATGATCCCAGTTGTAGACTGGAGTATTGGTACCAGGATAGTTATAAGGAACATCATGTACAATAGTTGCAGTAGAGTCGTAGACTCCATATTCTAAAGCGGGAGCATAGTCAGTAATTGGTTTCATAGTAGAACCCCAGTCACGGTTGGTTTCAACAGCTTGGTTGATGCCGAAAGATACATTACTTGATTGGTGACGGGCACCTAATTGAGCAAGTACTTTACCATTTGTTACATCTACGATAGTGGATGCTACTTGGATTTCATCATCTGGATAAGCAACGTACTCATCTGTGTTGTAAACATCCCAAAGTCGCTTTTGAACATCTTTGTCGACATTAGTATAGACTTCCATACCTGTGGTAAGAAGGTTGTAGCCCGTTTCTTGTTCGACTTGGTCGATTACTTCTTTGAGGTAGTTGTCCATATAGGCTGGGTAACTATTGGCTGACTTCAAGCTTTGAAGACCGTTAGTGATAGGCGTATTAATTGCTTTTTCATACTGTTCTGCACTGATGTAATTTTGCTCTTTCATTTCTGAAAGTACCAAGTTACGACGCTCTAGAGCAGCTTCTGGGTGGGAATATGGATCATATTGGTTTGGTGCTTGAGGCATTCCGGCTAGGAGTGCTAACTGTGGCAGGCTTAAATCCTTCAAGTCTTTTCCATAGTAATTTTCGGCTGCGGTTTGCATTCCATAGTTACCGTTAGACATGTAGACTTTGTTGATGTAGTAGGTCAGGATTTCTTGCTTGGTTGCTTTTTGCTCTAATTGAACGGCTAGCCAAGCTTCTTGGGCTTTACGTGATATGGTTTGGTCAGCAGTTGAAGTAGAAAAGTAAGTTAATTTAATCAATTGCTGGGTCAAGGTTGAAGCCCCTTGGAGTCCCCCTTGTCCTTGGAGGTTTCTCAATGCAGCTCCCATGATACGAATAGTATCAACACCTCTATGATCAAAGAAGCGGTGATCTTCGATTGAGACGATAGCTTTAACCAAATCAGTAGGAATTTCATTGGCTTGAGCATTTACGCGACGTTCAGATCCAAGGTCAGCAATCAGTTCGTTCTTATTGTCATAAATCTTGCTGGAAGTTGTCGTAACCAATTTACTTTCAGATAAGGCTGGAGCCTTGCTAACAAAGTAGAGGAAGACACCACCACCTAATAGAAATAAAGCGATAAATAAGGTAAGGAATGTAATTCCCATATACTTTAAGAATCGCAGAATAATTTGTTTGTTCATCTTGTTTTACCACCTAGTAAATGTTCTTTGATAATGTCGAGATAGGGAATTTGAGGGAAAGCTCCCTGCTTTACTAAATATCCGTTTTCCCGAATATATCCAAGTGGCATTGATTTTTGACCCTTATCTTGATGATAAAAACGAATCAAATCAAGTGCCGGTAACAAGTAAGTTTCTTGTTGAGAAGAAAAATGAAGTAGAACGAAGCAAATGCCCTGCTGTTCCAGAACTTGTTCCATATGTTGAATCTGATGAAGATGGAAGTTTTTTAGTGGAATAGCATTTTTTTGTCGTGTTTCCTTGGCTTCAAAGTCAATGTAATGTCCTCTATACACGCCAGAGTAATCTGTTGTGGAAGCTTGTCTAAAATAGGCCTCTACAATTTTGGCTCGACTACGTTGAGGATAGTCTACTCGAACGATCTGAACAGGCGTCGGTTTTTTGTGGATAACTGCCATGCCATGTGTCAGATAGTAGTCGTTGGTAGCGTTAATCATCTTTTCAAAAGTCATTCCTCGATTTGCGAAATTTTTTGGTTGAGAAATAGATGTTTGGCTTTTTTTTGATGAAATTTTATGAGGATAGTTGACCATATTTCTCCTTATTGGTACAATAACATCACTCTATTATACCATAAAATATAAAGAAAGGTGTAAAAATGACTAGAGCTTTAATTATGGGCTATTCTAGCTTTGATTTGGGTGTCTTTAACGAAAAAGATATCAGGTTAAAAATTATAAAGAAAGCGATTAGAAGAGATTTAGAAAACTTAGCAGAAGAGGGGCTTAAATGGCTGGTCTTTACTGGGAGCTTGGGATTTGAATCCTGGGTTCTTGATGTCGCAAATGAAATGAAAGATGAGTATGATTTCAGCCTAGCGACTATTTTTGATTTTGAAACGCACGGGGGAAATTGGAATGAAGACAATCAGATGAAACTTAGCCAATTCAAGCAGGTAGATTTCGTTAAATATGCCTATCCCAAGTATGAAAACAAGGGACAACTGCGTGATTATCAACGATTTTTACTGGAAAATACTGATTTAGCTTATTTTTTCTATGACCCAGAAAATGAGACCAAATTAAAATTTATGGACAAGCTGATGACAAATCAGGAAGGCTATCGTATAAAAAGGCTAACCTTTGAAGACTTAAATGAGCTGGTAGAAAATTTTTCTGAAAAGTAAGCCTTTGACCTTGATTTTTGTTTGCCTTTTTTTATATAATAATACTATTAGAAATTGAGAATGGAGAGAGAGATGGCAGGTATTATTTTTTCAGCAAAAGATATTTTTGAACAAGAGTTTGGACGTGAAGTTCGTGGGTATAGTAAGGTTGAAGTTGATGAATTTTTGGACGATGTCATCAAGGACTATGAAACTTATGCTGCCCTAGTCAAGTCTCTCCGTCAAGAAATTGCTGAGTTGAAAGAAGAATTAGCTCGTAAACCGAAATCCTCACCAGTTCAATCAGAGCCTATTGAAGTGGCGACTACAAGTTCTATGACGAATTTTGATATTTTGAAACGCTTGAATCGTCTCGAAAAAGAAGTATTTGGTAAACAAATTTTGGATAACTCTGATTTATAAGAGCTTATTTGAAAAATGCAATTTTTGGATAATCGCATGAAGAGAATTTCTTTTCATGAGGAAAGTCCATGCTAGCACAGGCTGTGATGCCTGTAGTGTTTGTGCTAGGCGAATCCATAAGCCTAGGGACGAGAAATCGTTACGGCAGTCGAAATGGCTAAGTCTTCGGATAGGTCAGAATAGGCTTGAAAGTGCCACAGTGACGGAGTCTTTCTGGAAACAGAGAGAGTGGAACGCGGTAAACCCCTCAAGCTAGCAACCCAAATTTTGGTCGGGGCATGGAGTGCACGGAAACGAACGTAGTACTCTGACTGCTATCAGCTCTATGCTGTTAGTGGTAGACAGATGATTATCGAAGGAAGTGGTCCTAGTCACTTCTGGAACAAAACATGGCTTATAGAAAATTGCATATAGGTTGGGGCTGAGAAAACTTTCTCAACCTCATTTTTTAAAGTGGATATATAGAAAGGTCTTATAAGACTGAAAATGAAAAAAGAATTTAATTTAATCGCGACTGCTGCAGCGGGTCTGGAAGCTGTTGTGGGACGAGAAGTGAGAGAGTTGGGCTATGATTGTCAGGTTGAAAACGGTCGTGTTTGTTTTCAAGGAGATGCAAGAGCAATTATCGAAACCAACCTCTGGCTTCGGGCAGCAGACCGTATCAAGATTATTGTAGGAACATTCCCTGCTAAGACTTTTGAGGAGCTGTTTCAGGGAGTATTTGCCCTAGATTGGGAAAATTATTTACCACTTGGAGCTCGATTCCCGATTTCAAAAGCCAAATGTGTTAAATCTAAACTTCACAATGAGCCAAGTGTGCAGGCTATTTCAAAGAAGGCTGTTGTTAAGAAATTGCAGAAGCACTATGCTCGTCCAGAAGGTGTTCCTCTGATGGAGAATGGACCAGAGTTTAAAATTGAGGTCTCTATTCTCAAAGATGCGGCAACTGTCATGATTGATACGACAGGATCTAGCCTTTTTAAACGTGGCTATCGTACGGAAAAAGGTGGGGCTCCGATCAAGGAAAACATGGCGGCAGCCATTTTGCAACTTTCTAATTGGTATCCAGACAAGCCTTTGATTGATCCGACCTGTGGTTCAGGAACCTTCTGTATCGAGGCAGTTATGATTGCTAGAAAGATGGCTCCTGGTCTTCGTCGCTCCTTTGCCTTTGAGGAATGGAACTGGATCAGCGATCGACTAATTCAAGAAGTGCGTACAGAAGCAGCTAAGAAAGTGGATCGTGAGTTGGAACTGGATATAATGGGCTGTGACATTGATGCACGTATGGTGGAAATTGCTAAGGCAAATGCCCAGGCAGCAGGGGTTGCAGGAGATATTACCTTCAAGCAGATGCGCGTGCAGGATTTGCGTTCCGATAAAATCAATGGAGTGATCATCTCTAATCCGCCTTATGGAGAACGTTTGTCAGATGATGCAGGGGTTGCCAAGCTTTATGCTGAAATGGGGCAAGTATTTGCACCGTTGAAAACTTGGAGCAAGTTTATCCTAACTAGTGATGAATCCTTTGAGACCAAGTACGGTAGTCAAGCAGACAAGAAGCGTAAGTTATACAACGGAACCTTGAAAGTGGATCTGTATCAATATTTTGGGCAGCGTGTCAAACGCCAAGAAGTAAAGTAGAAAGGTAAACTCATGACTAAGAAAAGACGGAATCGTCATAAAAATGAAGATCAAGAACCGCAATTTGATTTTGATGATGCCAAAGAGCTAACGGTTGGACAAGCTATGCGAAAAAATGAAGAGGTGGAAGCAGGTGTATTGCCTGGAGATTCTATCTTAGACAAGTATGTGAAGCAACATAAAGATGAAATTGAGGCAGATAAATTTGTGACCCGCCAATACAAAAAAGAGGAGTTAGTTGAAACTCAGAGTCTGGATGATTTAATTCAAGAGATGCGTGAGGCTGTAGAAGAGTCAGAAGCTTCTTCGGAGGAAGTTCCATCTTCTGAAGACATCTTGCCACCCTTGCCTCTGGACGATGAGGAGCAAGGCTTGGATCCTCTATTGCTAGAGGATGAAAATCCAACAGAAATGACTGAAGAAGTGGAAGAGGAGCAAAACCTTTCTCGTCTGGAACAAGAAGAGTCAGAAAAGAAAAGCAAAAAAGGCTTTGTTTTAACCGCTTTGGCGCTTGTATCAGTAATTATCTGTGTCAGTGCTTATTATGTCTATCGTCAAGTAGCTCGTTCGACCAAGGAAATTCAGACTTCTCAATCAACTACGAACACGCAGTCAGATGTAGAAGAATTCAATAATTTATATGATGGCTTCTATACAGATAGTAATAAAACGGCTTTGAAAAATAGCCAGTTTGATAAGTTGAGCCAACTTAAGACACTGCTTGATAAACTAGAAGGTAGTCGTGAACATACGCTTGCCAAATCTAAGTATGATAGTCTAGCAACGCAAATCAAGGCTGTTCAAGATGTCAATGCTCAATTTGAGAAACCAGCTATTGTTGATGGTGTTTTGGACACTAACGCTAAAGCTAAATCGGATGCTAAATTTACAGATATTAAAACTGGAAATACGGAGCTTGATAAAGTGCTAGATAAGGCTATCAGTCTAGGAAAGAGCCAGCAAACAAGTGCTTCAAGTTCAAGTCAAGCTAGCAGTTCAAACTCAAGTCAAGCCAGCTCAAATACTACTAGTGAGACAAGCTCAAGTAGTTCAAATGCGACTTCAAATGAGACTAGAAGTTCTCGTGGTGAAGTCAATATGGGTGTATCAAGTGCAGGAGTTGCTGTTCAAAGAAGTGCCAGTCGTGTTTCTTACAACCAATCAGCTATTGATGATAGCAATAATTCTGCTTGGGATTTCGCGGATGGTGTTTTGGAACAAATTTTAGCGACTTCACGCTCACGTGGTTATATCACTGGTAATCAATACATCCTTGAACGTGTCAATATCGTTAATGGTAATGGTTATTACAACCTCTACAAGCCAGATGGAACCTATCTCTTTACCCTTAACTGTAAGACAGGATACTTTGTTGGAAATGGTTCTGGACATGCGGATGCTTTGGACTACTAAGCAGTCGTTACAAAATTCTTTCTTTTCAAAAATAAAAATGATAAAATAAAACAAATTAAACAAGAGGAGTGTCAAATGACAAAAGCTAACTTTGGTGTTGTTGGTATGGCCGTAATGGGTCGTAACCTTGCCCTTAATATTGAATCTCGTGGTTACACAGTTGCTATCTACAACCGTAGTAAAGAAAAAACGGAAGATGTGATTGCTTGCCATCCTGAAAAGAACTTTGTACCAAGCTATGACGTTGAAAGTTTTGTAAACTCAATCGAAAAACCTCGTCGTATCATGCTGATGGTTCAAGCTGGACCTGGTACAGATGCTACTATCCAAGCCCTTCTTCCACACCTTGACAAGGGTGATATCTTGATCGACGGAGGAAACACTTTCTACAAAGATACCATCCGTCGTAATGAAGAATTGGCAAACTCAGGTATCAACTTTATCGGTACTGGGGTTTCTGGTGGTGAAAAAGGTGCCCTTGAAGGTCCTTCTATCATGCCTGGTGGACAAAAAGAAGCCTACGAATTGGTTGCGGATGTTCTTGAAGAAATCTCAGCTAAAGCACCAGAAGATGGCAAACCATGTGTGACTTACATCGGTCCTGATGGAGCTGGTCACTATGTGAAAATGGTCCACAACGGTATCGAGTATGGTGACATGCAATTGATCGCAGAAAGCTATGACTTGATGCAACACTTGCTAGGCCTTTCTG
>ERZ1674093.259-NODE-260-length-11394-cov-7.607285_pt1 | contig 11394 bp, 9 predicted proteins | sample MGYA00581116_ERZ1674093 | MGnify/ENA primary metagenome ERZ1674093 (study PRJEB41354, sample SAMEA4873337) | human saliva metagenome | biome: human-associated habitat [ENVO:00009003]; feature: mouth environment [ENVO:08000002]; material: saliva material... | reverse complement strand
TCAACCTGACCGTTCCGACCGTTCGAGGGAGGCTGGCACGCGCCCGCTCTCTCGTGATGAGCATGATGAAGGAGTGGTCCTGATGCGTGGCGCGAAAACAATATCCGACAATGTCCGGAACTCAGCAGCGTCGGCGCGTTCTCTTGTTCGTTCGCACGAGCAAGACGATGCAAACACCCAGAAGTACTTGCGGGTGATTGCGTCTTTACACAAGGAATGGGATGAATTGGAGGCGCAAGGTAGCTCATCAGTGATGCCCCGTCGCTCCCTCATGGACGCCATTGTGGCCGAAACCCGACACGGATCCCAGGTGGAGATGCCGGAAACGGATCTCGGCCCGTACAGCATGTCCGAGTTTTCATTGCGGGCACTAATTCGGAAGACCATCGATGCCGCGCCCGGCGCACGGGCACTGCGTTCATCTATGACGCACGCTCCTACGAGCAAGGAGCACCGAGGACTCGGAGTTCCTGAGACCATCTCCTGCCGGATCTCCGCGCACATCAGAGTCGACAACCTGCCGTTTCTCGCTCAGCAGGTCGGTGATGCCATCCGGGCAGCGTGTCTTGAGAACCTGGGGGTCTCGCCCATTGTCAACATTCACATTGAGGATCTCCACGATGACGACTAGCCCCTCAGCGGCCGAGCTGGTCCACCTCGTTACTGCTATTCCCGGGGTTCGAGGAATCGAGCCGGGACTCGCCAGCACGTTAAAAGTGATTGGTAAACGCATGCAGCAGCAGGAGTCTCAGCAGGACCGTTTCGGCATCATCATTGAAGAAGGTACAAACAGGGCTATCGTCGAGGTCGGCCTCGACGAGTCTCGGCCTGTCAAAGAGATCGTGCGTGACATCCAAGAAACCGTGATCCGCTCCCTCACCGATCCGAACACACGGGACGTTGAGGCTGTGAGCGACGAAGACTCGGAACACATCGATAACCCTACGAGGCATCAGGTCATAGTACGGGTTCAGTCCCTGCTCTAGACTCTCACCGCCGACGAAGCACACTGACGCACAGCTATCGCCCTGCCTATCGGACGCAATGCATTACCGGGCCAGGGCCTGCTCGAAGGCCACCACGTCCTCCTCGGGCGTGGCCCACGAGGTTCCGATACGCGCGAGGTAACGCCCGTCAGGCAGGGTCTCCCAGATGCTGTAACGCACCTTATCCGACAGGCGCTCATGACCGGCCTGATCGAGGGCCACGAAGGTCAGGTTGGTCGGCGAGTCCATGGTGACGACGTAGCCGGCGCGCTTGAGGGCCTCGCGGATACGCGCGGTCGCCTTGACGGCGGGCTCGCCGATCGTCAGGTAGAGGCCGTCCTCGAAGAGCGCCTCAAACTGCACGCCCAGGAGGCGCCCCTTCGCCAGGAGCGCGCCGTGCTGCTTCATCTGGGTGACGAACTGGCGGATCGAGCCACGCTCGGGGATCACCACGGCCTCGCCGAAGAGGGAGCCGCACTTGGTGCCGCCGATGTAGAAGACGTCGGTGAGGCGCGCCAGGTCGGCCAGCGTCACGTCGTTGGCGGGCGAGGCCAGCGCGTAGGCGAGGCGCGCGCCGTCGACGAAGAGCTTGAGGTCGCGCTCGCGACACACGGCGGAGAGCTCCTCGAGCTCCTGCAGGGAGTAGAGGGTGCCGTACTCGGTGGGCTGCGAAATATAGACGAGGGCGGGGGCGATCATGTGGTCACGCGCGCCGTCACCCTCCCACACCGAGCAGATGCGTTCGACGTCCGCGGCATTGATCTTGCCCTCAACGGCGGGGGTGTCGAGGATCTTGTGGCCGCCGCGCTCGACGATGCCAGCCTCGTGCATGTTGATGTGGCCGGTGTTGGGGGCGATGACGCCCTGCCAGGGCAGGAGGATCGCGTCGATGACGGTCGCGTTCGTCTGCGTGCCGCCGACCAGGAAGTACACGTCGGCGTCGGGGGCCTGGCAGGCCTCGCGAATCAGGTCGCGGGCGCGCTCGCAGTGCTCGTCGGTGCCGTAGCCGCTGGACTGTTCCATGTTGGTGGCGACGAGGGCGTCGAGCACCCGGGCGTGCGCGCCCTCCTGGTAGTCACTGGAGAAGTTCGGCAGCGTGGCAGAAAAAGTCATTGGGCCATTATTCCACGCGCTTGACCAGATAATTCCCGTTTCCTCGTGAAGATCTTTTCTCGCTGGAACTGAAGGACTATCCTGACTGTCGCCGGGCGATGCCGCCAGGCTTCCCGATACGAAAGCGAGGGCATCGCATGATGCCAACCACGCACGGAAAACAGGCGAGCACAATGAACCGGGACTCGCAGGCCTATTGGAACAAGCGGGCCGCGACGTTCACGAGAGACGCGACCATCGACTACGAGCGCTGGCTCCTGGATCTCCTCGTACTCGAAGATGGCGACGAGGTCCTCGACATGGGGTGCGCGACGGGCACGCTCGCCGTCCCCCTCGCCCGAGCCGGGCACCGCGTCCACGGCTGTGACTTCGCCGAGGCCATGCTGGCCATCCTCGACGAGCGCGCAACCGCCGACAATCTGCCGATCACCTCCCACCTGCTTGCCTGGGAGGACGACTGGGAGGAGGCCGGCCTGGGTGAGAACAGCGTGGATGTTGCCTTCGCGTCACGCTCCCTCATGAGCGGGGACGTGCCCGCTTGCGTGCGCAAGCTTGACGCAGCGGCCCGATCACGCGCGGCGGTCGTCGTGCCCGACAGCCTGCTCCCCTCCCGCGACCCGCGCCTGCTCACCTACCTGGGACGCTCGGCAAGGCGCCCACGCGTCGTCCGCGACGTGACCCGCGCGCTCACATCCCTGGGGCGGATCCCGGTTTTCGCGACTACACGGACCTTCCGTCCGATGCGTTTTTCTTCCTTCGACGAGGCCCGCGCGGATCTTCGTCGCCTGGCCGGCCCGGAGCCATTCACCGCGCGCGAGCAGCGGCTTTTCGACGCGTACGCGGCGCAGCATGTCGTTCGCGAGGCTCCCGCTGATCCCTCTGAGGTGGCAGAGGAGCACTGGGTCCTGGACTATCGTCTGCCCGTCACCTGGGTGTTTATCGGCTGGCGCACCGACGGGAGCGAGTGGGCGTAGGCAGCCCCGGCCTCGTTCTTCTTAGTCCGCGTCCGGGCGGCGCCTGCGTGCTTTGACCTCCGAGCGCCTCTTCTTGTCGGTGAGGCGGCGCAGCTTCGACCCTCGAGTCGGCTTCGTGGCGCGCCGCGGGATGGGCGGGGTCAGGGCCGCCCGCAGGATCTCGCTGAGGCGTTCGCGCGCGGCGGCGCGGTTGCGGCGCTGGGAGCGAGTCTCGGCGGCCGTGATGGTCAGGATGGTCCCGGTGAGGCGATCCCCTAGCTCTCGCAGGGCGCGCTCGCGCTGCTCGTCGTTCAGCGCGACTGTCGCAGCGAGGTCCAGGCTCAGCTGCACGCGCGAATCTGAGGTATTCACGCCCTGCCCGCCGGGGCCCGAGGCGTGCGAAAAGCGCTCGACCAGCTCCCCTGCGGGCACAACGAGGCCTCGCGGGCAGCCGGGCCCGGGAGGGATGCGCAGATCGTCCATGCGTTCCAGTGTGCACCACGCGCCCCGCCCCGGCCTCGTCAGTCGAGCAGGGAGGTGACGCGCGCTTTTAGGTCGGGCAGCACGTCGGCGGCGAACCAGGGGTTCTTCTTCATCCACATCTGGTTGCGCGGCGAGGGGTGGACCAGCGGGAAATACGTGGGCAGGTAGCGCTTGTAGTCGCGCACGACCTCAGTCAGCGAGGCCGAAGACTTCAGACCGAGGTAGCGCCTGGTGGCGTACGCACCGACAAGGATCGTCATCTCGAGCTTCGGCATGAGTTCGAGCAGGCGCGGGTGCCACGTGTCGGCGAAGTCCTTGCGCGGAGGCAGGTCGCCGCTCTTTCCCGTGCCTGGGAAGTAGAAGTCCATGGGGATGATCGCGAGCTTCCCGGACTCATAGAAGGTGTCCCTATCGACGCCCATCCAGTCGCGCAGACGGTCGCCGCTGCGGTCATTCCACACGATGCCGGTCTCTTCGGCGACGCGCCCGGGTGCCTGACCGACGATCATGATGCGACACTCGGGTCCCGCGTAGAACAGCGGCCCCACCCCTCGCTTCGTGTACGAGGCGTTGGCCGGGTCTGCGGCGATCTCCTCGGCAATTGCACGGACGGCCGGGTCGGTGATCTCGGGTGTCATACACCCAGGGTATGCCCACCCCGCGAGCGCGCAACCCCCGGCGACTGACAGGTCACACTAGTCCGACTCTGGAACGCGGGCGATATCGGTGCTCCCACTCGGAGCGAGGTCGCCGCTCTCCAGGGCGGCCTCGCGCGCCTTCTTGCTGAGGCGCTCCAGCTCGGCCACGGTGTAGCGGAGGTGAGAAACGCCTTCGTTCAGGCTTTGCCTCAGTTTCTTCTCGTCTTTTTCCTTCGCGCCCTTCATAGCATCAATCGTGCGCTCGTCCGCGTCAATCGCTCGTTCTAAGCGCACCTTCGAATCCTCGATGACCCTCAGTGCCTGCGCCGGTTTTTCCTCAAGAAGCACCGAACACTGGGCGAGCCACTCGACACACCCCTGCTTCACCTGTTCCGCATAGTCCTTGCTGAGAGCCTCCACCAGGGCCGCTCCACTCGACGCCGCCGTCAGGCCAAGAACCGCGCCTCCTCCCGTGATGATCGCGGTCCCACCCGCCATACCGAGGCCTCCCGCGGCGAGGGAACCACCGCCTACCCACGCGAGGCTCGCACTCGTCAGCGCAGCACCGCTCAGTCCAACCACGGCCTCGCCGGCTAGGACGGTCGCGATCGCGGGAGCTGCCACGGCCGCCACCCCACCCGTGGCAACGGTTGCAGCCACAGCCGCAGCACCGCGCACCGCCCACTTCGTGTAGGTACCCGAGAGCCACCGGTCGTAGGACGTACGCGCGCTCTTCAGCCGCTTGAGCGTGTCCGAATCAATAACATCCTGGTCGGCGATGAAGACATCGGTGAGCCACGTCTGGGAGAGGGTGAGTTTCTTTTCCGTGGCGTAGGGGCGGTACGCGAGCAATTGCTGGGCAACGGCCAGGCGAATGAGTTCCCCATCCTCCCCTGAGCACACCGCTTCCAACTCGCGGTAGGCATCGGCGGCGTCAAGGAAGTACTCCCCCTGGCTCTCGTCGTGTGCGATACGCTGCCTGCGCACCCAAGCGCCAATCAGCACTTCTTTGCGCTCACGCTGTTTGTCGTTCTTCTCGCGGCGACAGTCGTCCTCGAGCCACAGCATGCGTAGCGACTCGACGACACGCTGAACCTCCTCACCCATGGGCGCATGCACGGCCACATCTGTGCCCATCTTGCTCGCCTGACACCGCTCCCACCACCGTTCGACATCCTCGTAGATGTAGGAGCTGTCTGCCCACAGAGCGAAAGCAAAACGTCCGATCCCGACATAGTTGAGGCGCATGAAGAAAAGCGGGACTGCTCCCACCTCGCCACTCGCAGCCCCCTCGACCGCCGCACGCACAGCTGCGATAGAGGTATTGATGACCACGAAGGAACCGGAGGCAACCGTCAGCATACGCGTCAGCGCCCGGCTATTGAGGGGCAGGAATCGTGAGGGATTAATGCGTCCCAAGTCCTTGACGCTGGACACATCAGCGCGTCTGAGTTCATCGATGAAGCGCGTGATCGTGTAGAAGCCGCGGACAATGCACTCGTTGGCGAGGACGGCGGGAACCTGCGTGAGGATCTGACTCGCCAGGCCAACCTCGGTCCGCAGATCGAAGCGCAGGGGGTTTCCGTCCTGGTCCTTCAGGAGAGTACCGTTGAATGCCTTCGACACCCACTGCGAGAAGGTGGCGACCTTGTCCTCGTGCGCGATAGTCATGTCCCGGAAGAATGGCAGGGCCGAGGCCTCCTTGAGGAAGGAGAGAATCGGGCCAGGAATGCCCGTGCCCGCGCCGGGGGTCGAGCTCGAGCCTGCCATGTCGCTGATGAGGTGGAACACCCATTTGAGGGTTCCATAGAGGAACTTTTCCTCGACATTCTTGCCGAATAGCCTTCGATCCTTCAGAGCCTCGGCAGGCAAGTCAAAGATCGCGAAGCTCCCATCCGTCGTGGTTCCAAACCCTTTGCCGGTGAATTGCATGAGGATGGAGCACACGAGCCCCACGGGCGAGGGATGGTGGGAAAAGTCGCGCAGGTGGTGCTGGAGACCACCACCGAACTCCGGAGTGAGCTTGTCACCAACGAAAGGAGAAGTCTTTTCAAGGAAACGGATCGCGTCTGCGATACTCGGATTTTCCTTCCTGGGATCCAGCCGCTGGGCTACTTCAATGACGATTTTCTCGATTTTTTCGGCCCCGTACTTGCGCGCGTCCGCCAGGTTGAAGTCCTTTTGCCACAGGACACTGAGTGCTCCCATGAGAGTGCCGCTCGCTGCGGCAAAGACGTAATCTCTGGCTTGTGCGGGCGAGGTGTTGGGATCAAATTCGAACGCTTCGACCTCGTCCGCCTCGCCGCCCTCACTCAGGCTGACCTCATACGTCCCCTCGACTCGAACGTCCGTCAGCTGAGGAAGGGGGGTTTCAGAAAACTCCAGGCGCTCGTTGTCGCCACGACGGATCAGGTCCCGGGTCATGTTTGCTCCCATGCAACTCGCGATAGATACCGGGAGACTATCACGGTAACCATCCGCACATGTCGACTCTCACTCAGCACTTCCCTACTCCTCCCCACTCTGCCCCTCCCCCAAATTCCGCACGTAATTCCCCGAGCTCCCATTTCACCAAGCCCCCAGAAACCCAGGAATTCCAACGATCACATTTCAAATCTAGAAGGATCGGGGAGGGAATTACGTGCGGAATTGGAAGAGAGACGGCGCGCGGGAAGGGCCACACCGATTGGTAGCGACACAGCGGGCGGGCATACAGTGGAGCGCATGAGGACAGCTGAACGCATGACGACGAACGGGCTGAGGCGCTGCCAGTGACAACACGACTCGTACGGAAAACCAATAGGTTCCGCATCACCGCCATCATCGCACTGTGCCTGCTCGCCCTCGTGGGGGTCACGTCGTTCGCACTCAATCGTTCGGGCAACAGACAGAAAGACCCCACGGCCATTGCCTACGAAGAGGACGAGGACCCCCTGCCCGAGGGCGTCGCCTCACTCATGGACACGGCCAAGTCTCTGCACGGCACGATCGACACGATCACCTACGAGCAGAGCTACGAGGGAACGACTTACACCAAGCAGGCCTACGTGTACGTTCCCGCGTCCTACGCCTCGGACACACCCGCGAACGTCCTCTATCTGACGCACGGCTGGTGGGGGAACGCCGCCGGCCTCGCCGATGGCGTCGCACCGGTCGTCGACGAGCTGGAGACCGCCGGCAAGACTGCACCGACGCTGGTCGTTTTCGCGACCTACTATCCGGATCGCTCGTTCGCGACGGATGACTACGAGGAGGACTACACCCTCAATCGCTTCTTCGCGACGAGCGAGATCGATACACTCATCGACACGATCGAGTCTCGCTACACGACGTTCGCCCGCGGGGACACCTCGGACGAGTCGCTGCGAGCCTCGCGCAAGCACCGCGCATTCGGCGGTTTCTCGATGGGTGCGACGACCACGTGGGACGTGTTTGCTCTGCGCCCGCAGTACTTCTATGGCTTCATGCCGATGGCCGGCGAGTCGTGGATCGGACGCGAGGAGGACGCGGATTCCCCGCGCATCGCCGAGCTGGTGACCGCCGGCGTCGAGCGCGCCCACTATGGGCCACGCGACTTCCTCATTCTCGCGTCGGTCGGCTCGGAGGACCCGGCCCTGTGGGACATGACCCCGCAGATTGATGAGCTCCGCGAGGACTATCCAGACCTCATGACCGAGGACAGCCTGCAGCTGTGGATCGACGACGGCGAAACCCACTCAATGACCTCGATCGCCAACCAGGTCACGCATAGCTTGCCGCTGCTGTTCCCTCCCACATAGGGCACCACATCCGAGCGCGCCGCGACACCTGATCCCAGCAGCGACCTCATGCACGCAGTGTCCGCGATACCACAGCCCCGATCTACCAGCTCGCCGGCATCGGGAGTACAAGAATGTTCATGTTCCAATGACGCGCTTCACTTGAACACGAACGCACGCCACCTATACCACCACAACAATCGTCTTACTCATCAAGCAAAGGGAGATAAGAAGGAAGAAGATTATCAATATCTCGAATAAACCCCCGCATCCTTAGAGCATCCATTCGTTCAACAGAGGTGCATCGCTGCAAGGCACACTTAAGATCTAAAAGCCATGCCGGAAACTGTGCGCTCACTCCAGCGGGGATCGAAGCTTGATTATGAACTGATTTAATATAACGAATGATACCGAGCTGACCATCACCATTTGAGCGATTAAAGATAGTAACAAGCTCATCCACATTCACACTCAGCAGCACTCTATATCCATTCAGAGAACAACTAGAAAAGAAGTTTAGCAGATCGAACGTCGAACTATTCAATGATAGACACTTGGCAACCTCCTCCGAAATGCGCTGTTGATACGCAGAAATGGCAAAGGACGACAATGATGCATATATCGAATCAACCTCCTCACCGCAAGGAAGAGAAGTATGCGGATAGTTGGAGAACTCGATTGCCCCCTCGAGGTCGTTCAACATGACGTGTTGACAATGCAAGATCAACTCCTCACGGGAGAGCACACACTCAAATCCCAAATCCCTAAATTCTTCATACCAGTAAACTACAGGGCGCAAAAGTGATGGCGCAAAGGATTCAGAACAGATTTGTGACGAGAGTTCATCAACAATTCCTTGAACATACCCATCGGACATACCTCGAAATTCTGAGTCAATTGCAGACTTGATTGCCAAAATGGCATGACTCGCCGCGGTTTCTGAATATTTAGTCCCAATGTACTGTCGAACAGCACTCTCAAGATCCATGTTCTGCACTTCTGCGCGAGGACGAAAATACTGCTCTACAAAACGAAGATCTAGATATAACGCATACTGCCGCTGCATCCGCAATTCTTCAACACTAAAGTAATTCGCTTCCCCCTCACCACCCGAGGACCGAGGAGGTTGTGGCACATTACCATCACACAGCATCAAAGCGAGCTGCACAATATCTACGAGGGCACTCTTCCTATTGTTCACATAAATGGAATCGTCGCGAAACACATCCAAACGCAACAGATCACTAACCAAGAGCTCTACCTTGAGCATCGCCCGAGCATTGACACAACCAGAACGCTCAACCGCTTCACGAATACAACCAAGAAAATCAATTCCAGGAATCGACACATCAATATGAGTAAAGATACCATCCAATAACTCACTCAAGGACTGTTTATAAGAATACCTCTTCCAAACTAACTTTTCCTGAACATGTTGATCAAACGAACGGCCATTATCATCATTCTGCAGACGATTGGTCACCAATATCACTTTTAATCCGCAGCTTTCGACCAGCTCATTTACCGCTCCAAACAGAGAGAGATCATCAGAGTCCTGCGAGCGGCGTTCCACATCATCAAGAACGATTACATGTTTACTAGAGGCAATCATGTCAACTGCAAACTTCATCCCTATATCAAGCTGCAACGATACACCCTTGACAGCAAGTGCCGAAGCTGCAAACTTTGGAGTATTTGTCACCACTTGTCTCATGAACTTGGTAGGCTTACCGCTCCGCTCCCCTTCGAGACGCAAAAGCGTTGCTCCGATTTTCTCATACAACTGATCGCCAGTTTTCAAGCCGAACATCGAAACTCGCACCATGCGCTTTTTCTTTCTTTTCAAAGAAGGCGCCAAAACCACATTCAAGAATCTTGTCTTTCCACAACCCCAGGGACCTTCGACAGCAATAGCATATCTTCGGTCAACATCTTGAACATATTTGTCAATTTCAGCTAATAGCCACTGCTGAGATTCACTCAGGATCACTTTGACTTCCTTCCCTCAAGACACAAATAGTCACCGACTCATTCTCTCAAATAGAAGCAGCTACCGCGTCCAATTCATCAGCAAGAGGTCCGGGATTCTCGATGCACCCACCTGCGTTTGAACGAAGCCTCCGCCAACCAAGGCCGAGTTTCAACTCGTCACCACCTTGTTCGGTCGTCGAGGTTAATCAACATGCGCTCGCAACTGCAGAACACCCACGCTTCAACTCAAGAGGATCGTTATCGACACCTACAGGATCGACAACATCACGTTCGAACTGCTGCACCAAGTACATTGGAACGTCTGGGATTCCGTTTACCTGTTTTCTACCAGTGAAGGAGTGAGAGCTGTCGAATAGCCGTCGGGTGAGGACAAACAGCAAGGTAAAGCATCCTCGCTTCGGTCGGCTCACTCGATCCCGCACTCGGCGATATGGCGCCCCAGCTGGCACAGCTGCGCGCGGATTACCCCGACCTGATGACGGACGACAGCCTGCAGCTGTGGATCGACGAGGGAGAAAGCCACTCCATGGACTCGGTCGACAACCAGGTCGAACACAACCTACCGCTGCTGTTCCCAGGCAAGTAGAGCGCGCCGCCCGCGCCACGTGATGACATTGCACTGCGCCCCGGCCTCGTTCCCCTATTCAGGGACGAGGCCGGGGCGAGCTCTCAGATAAGAACCCTTATGCGCGGGGCTGGCGCTCCGCCCACTCACCGAGGCTCACGCGCGGACCCGTGAAGAACGGGGTGTCCTCACGCACGTAGAGACGCGCCTCGGTGTAGCGCTGGGCGTGCATGACGCCCTCCAGGCGGTCCAGGCTGTCCGCCTCGAACGCGAGCACCCACTCGTAGTCGGAGAAGCCGAAGGCGGACAGGGTCGAGCCCTTAACATCCGGGTACTGCGCAAAACCGTTGCGGCCGTGTTCGGCCATGATGCGGGCACGCTCCTCGGGGGCTTTCAGGTACCAGTCGTAGGAGCGCACGAAGGGGTAGACCATCGCCCAGTCGCGGGGGGCGACGCCGCCGAAGCAAGCGGGAATGTGGCGCTTGTTGAACTCGGCGGGGGTGTGCAGGCCCATGCAGGACCACACGGGATCCAGGAACTTGCCGAGCGCGCTGGCGCGCAGGCGGTGATAGGCATCCTGCAGGACCTCGGGATCGTCGTCGAGCCACCACACCATCAGATCTGCCTCGGCGCGGAAGCCGGACACGTCGTAGAAGCCGCGGATTTCCGCGCCCGCACCCTTCACGTAGTCCAGGGACTCGGCGATAATACGGCCGCGCTCGCCATCGTCGGCGGGCAGGGACTCGCCGAGCGCGAACACGGAGTAGAGGGCGTAGTGCTGCTTGTTGTTGACCTGGTCGAAGTCGACGTCCGTCGCGTCGCGCGGGTCGGTGACGCGGGCGTGCGCAGCGTGCGAGTGGGGCGTCGCCTCGGTGCCCGCGTGGCGGGCCTGGTGGCGCGCGGCGT
>ERZ1674093.254-NODE-255-length-11507-cov-12.990220_pt1 | contig 11507 bp, 8 predicted proteins | sample MGYA00581116_ERZ1674093 | MGnify/ENA primary metagenome ERZ1674093 (study PRJEB41354, sample SAMEA4873337) | human saliva metagenome | biome: human-associated habitat [ENVO:00009003]; feature: mouth environment [ENVO:08000002]; material: saliva material... | reverse complement strand
GTGTGGACCTTTGCGTCCCGAGGTGGGAAACACAGGGGTCGCATCGGACCGGGACGCGACGGCACGCAGTGAGAGGGTCTACGAACCGCCGGGTACAGCTAGCGATTATGCCATATGTCGCCCCTGAATCCCAAGTCAGGAGCGAGTGCCGTGTCGCGCGAATCGGTTAAATCGATCACTGCCGCGAACTCAGGAGGACAGACGCTCCCACATGGGCGTTCCGCCCACCGTGACGCGCACGGGGTTCGCAAGGATCGTCGGATTGGCCCTCGGATCCTCGTCCAGGATGAGGAAATCAGCGGGACCCCCCTCGACGAGGCCGGGGTAACCGAGGTAGCGCTGGCTCACCCACGTCGCAGCGTCGATCGTGAACTCAGCGGGCGCGCCCCATCGGAGCCACAGGTCGAGCTCGCCGGCGATCGTGCCATGATCCTGGTAGCCGCCCGAGTCGGTTCCCATCAAGAGAAGGACGCCGGAGTCGACGAGCATCTCGAAGTGGGAGCGCCGCTCGTCGTACATTGCCCGCATCGTAGCTGCATAGACGGGGTACTTCGCCCCCGCCTGGGCCGCAAAATCCTTGAAGAGCTCGACCTGGCGCAGCGTCGGCGTCACCGCGATGCCGCGTGCGGCAATCTCGTTGGCCTGATCCGCATCGATACCGCTGCCATGTTCAATGTCGTCAACGCCGGCCTCAATGAGTGAGTCGATCACGCGGTGCGAGAACGCGTGCACGGCGATCCTCGCCCCGGCCTCGTGCACGGCGGCAACAGCGTCAGTCAACACCGCGGGGTCCCACAGAGGCATGAGGTCAGAGTCTGCTCCAGCGCTGCGGTCGATCCAGTCACCGACGATCTTCACCCACCCGTCGGAGGAGTGCGCCATTGACGCGAGGACCGCGGGAAGCACGCTCTGATCATCGACGTCCAGCGGCAGGTCACGCATGTAGCGCTTCGGACGCGCAACATGGCGACCACAGCGGATCAGGTGCAGGCCGGTTGCGCGAGCGGCAAGCGAGTTATCAACCGGCACGCCACAGTCGCGCACGACGGTTACGCCGCTCGCGAGCGTCGCGCGCGCCTGCTCGACCATCTCAGCCTCGGACACCGAACCGGACTCCGAGTATCCAATGTGGCAGTGCGTATCCACCATGCCGGGGACAACGAATCCCTCCGATGGCGCGGTTTCCACCTCGCTCACACGGCGGATGACTCCCCCATCGACACGCCACGTGCCGCGCACCCACGACGGGCGCTCGGACTCGTTATCCGCCCACAGGGCGAGGCCACTGAACTCCATGCCTCAGAGCTGGCCGAGCATGCGCTTGACGTCGTCCGGCAGATCGTCGATCGTCGGACGCGGAGCGGGGGCCTCCTGGGCAACGCCGAAGGAGGAACCCTGGGGCGCGCTGCGCTCAGACGGAGGCAGCATGGCCTCCAGCTCCTGCTGGCGACGCTTCGCGGGGTTACCGGATCGTGCGCTCTTCTTCATGCGAGCACGCTGGGCCTGAGCCTTGCGGGCGTTGGCCTTCTGCTTCGCCTTGCCGCCGCGACCGGGCAGTGCGCCCATACCGGGAACACCGCCACCCATCTGGCCCATCTGCGCCATCATCTCGCGCGCAGCCTCAAAACGCTGGACGAGCTGGTTCACCTCGGTGACAGTCGTGCCGGAACCGCGGGCGATACGCGCTCGACGCGAACCGTTAAGGATCGACACGTCCTCGCGCTCGGCCGGGGTCATCGAGCGGACGATGGCCTCCACGCGGTCGACCTCGCGCTCGTCGAAGTTCTCGATCTGCTCGCGCATCTGGGCGGCACCCGGGATCATGCCGAGCATCTTCTTCATCGAACCAAGCTTCTTGATCTGCTGAAGCTGGCTCAGGAAGTCGCCGAGGGTGAGCTGGCCGGCCATTGCCTTAGCCGCAACCTTCTCCGCCTCCTCGGCATCCATCTTCTTTTCAGCCTGCTCGATGAGGGTGAGGATGTCACCCATGTCGAGGATGCGGCCGGCCATACGGTCGGCGTGGAAGCGCTCAAAGTCGTCGAGGCCCTCGCCCGTAGAGGCAAACAGAATCGGCGCGCCGGTCACACCGCGAACGGACAGCGCGGCACCACCGCGCGCATCGCCGTCGAGCTTAGATAGGACGACGCCCGTGAAGCCGACGCCGTCACGGAAGGCTGTCGAGGTGGAGACCGCGTCCTGACCGACCATGGCGTCAAGGACGAACATGATCTCGTGGGGGTTGACGGCATCGCGGATGGCGATCGCCTGCTCCATCATCTCCTGGTCGACGCCGAGGCGACCTGCCGTATCAACGATGACCACGTTGATGCCGCTCTGGCGGGCGAACTCGACGCCGCTACGCGCAACCTCGACGGGATCGCCCACGCCGTTGCCGGGCTCGGGCGCCCACACCTTGACGCCGGCGCGCTCGCCGACAACCTGGAGCTGCTGGACGGCGTTGGGGCGCTGGAGGTCGGAGGCGACGAGCAGGACCGTCTTGCCCTCCTCGCGCAGCCACTTACCCAGCTTTCCGGCGAGCGTTGTCTTACCGGCACCCTGGAGGCCAGCGAGCATGAAGACGGTGGGACCGGACTCAGCGAAATTCAGCTCACGCGTGGCGCCACCGAGGATCTCAACGAGCTCCTCGTGCACGATGGAAACGACCTGCTGACCCGGGTTGAGGGCCTTCGAGCGGGCTGCGCCGTAGGCCTTTTCGCGCACCTGCGTGGTGAACTGGCGAACGACGGGGAGCGCAACGTCCGCGTCGATGAGGGCGCGACGGATGTCGGAAATCGCGTGATCGACGTCCGACTCGGTCAGGACGCCGCGGCTACGCAGGCTACGGAACGACTGGCTCAGACGATCTGACAGGTTTCCAAACACGTGTTTACTCCCAAGATGGCGGCTGTACTAGGCACAGGTTAGCGCACCTCGACCCCGGGAGTCGTCTCACCGGGGCCGAGGTACGCGTCATGGTGGCGGGGTTCAGCCCTGCGCGGAACCCACGATCGCGTCGACGAAGCCCTGCGGATCGAAGGGGGCCAGATCGTCGGCCCCCTCGCCGAGGCCGACGAACTTGACGGGAACGCCCAGCGCACGCTGGACGGAGACGACGATGCCACCCTTGGCGGAACCGTCGAGCTTCGTCAGAACGATGCCGGTCACGCCGGTAGCTTCCGCGAAGACCTCGGCCTGCTTCATGCCGTTCTGGCCGGTGGTGGCGTCAAGAACCAGAAGGACCTCGGAGACCGGGGCCTGCTTGGTCATGACGCGCTTGATCTTACCGAGCTCGTCCATCAGCGTGGACTTGTTCTGCAGGCGTCCCGCGGTATCGACGAGAACAACATCGACGTCACGATCGACGCCTTCCCGCACGGCTTCGAAAGCAACAGAGGCCGGGTCTGCACCCTCGCGGTCGCTGCGCACGACGTCGACGCCAACTCGCTCGCCCCACGTCGCCAGCTGATCAGCGGCGGCCGCGCGGAAGGTGTCGGCGGCGCCCAGGATCACGGACTTGTCTTCCGCGACGAGGATGCGCGCGAGCTTGCCAACGGTCGTGGTCTTTCCGGTGCCGTTCACACCGACCATCAGGACAACCGCGGGCTTGCCGGAGCCGTCGACCTCGGGGCGTTCGAGGTTGAGAGAGCGATCCATGGCGGGATCGACGAGCTCCAGGAGCTCCTCGCGAAGGATCTCACGGATGCGCGCTTCGTCAGTCACGGACTCGACCGCGACGCGACGCTTGAGGGCTTCCATCAACGTGTCAGTGGCCTCCAGGCCAAGGTCAGCGATGAGGAGAGACTCCTCGATCTCCTCCCAGTCGGCGGCACCGAGCTGGCCACGGCTGAGAACGCCAAGGATCGCACGCCCAAGCGAGCCGGAAGACGCGAGGCGTTCGCGCAGGCGCTCCATGCGGCCGCGCACGGGTTCGGGGCGCTCGATGGACGAGGCCGGGGTTGCGGGAGCCTCAGGGCTCTGCTCAGGGGTGGGCGCGAGCTCATCTACCGGACCCGCTCGAGGCTGGTCCGCTGTATCAAGCGGCGCCTCGGTAGGCGAATCGGGACGAGCCTCGACGGAAGCCTGAGCCTGCGGCTGAGGGGTCACGTCCTGCGAGGAACGGCGACGCGAACTCACGACAAGACGAATAACGACGCCGATAAGCACGGCGACCGCCAGGGCGATAACGACTGCCCACGGCGATTGGAGGGTAGAAACAAAAGCGTCCATAGGGTCATTATCCCCTATGGACGCTCGTGACAAAAAACCTGAGTGTGGCATCACTGCCTTGTTACTGCGTTGACTCCTGCACGGACTCGCCGCCTCCGTCAGCGCTACGACGGCCACGGTCAAAGCGCACGCTCACGCGGTCGGTCACCGTTTCGAGGCGGTCGATGCCGGGTAGGCGGTCAGCGTCGAAGTAGGCGCTCGTCGAGTCAGCACTTTGCAGGAGCGAGTGCAGGGACGCGGTACGCGGAACCACGGGTCCGTCGGGTGAGGAGGAGGTACGCTTGGGTAGCGAGTGATGGGTCTTCACCTCGTCGGCGATTTCCTCACTCTCTCGCTTGATGACGCCCTTCCATTCGTCCGCGCTACGGCGCGACAGCGCCAGCACAGCGACGACGCCGCCAGCGACGACGAGTACCAGAACGACGGTCAAAACGAGAATCAATGCACCCTCAAGCATGTGATCATCCTGCCTTACGAGAACCTCAATGCGCGACGATGCCACCCGCACATGCACGCATTGTGACGATGTTGTCACGAGGGCCGGGAACGATTGTTCCCGGCCCTCAAACGCGTCGATAGCGCGTCAGTCGAGGTAGTCGCGCAGAACCTGCGAACGCGAGGGGTGGCGCAGCTTCGACATGGTCTTGGACTCAATCTGACGGATACGCTCGCGCGTCACGCCGTAGACCTTGCCGATCTCATCGAGAGTCTTCGGCTGACCGTCGCCCAAGCCGAAGCGCATCGACACAACGCCGGCTTCACGCTCAGACAGTGTGTCCAGGACGTGGTGAAGCTGTTCCTGCAGCAGGGTGAAGGACACGGCGTCCGCGGGCACGATGGCCTCGGAGTCCTCAATCAGGTCACCGAACTCGGAGTCGCCGTCCTCGCCGAGGGGCGTGTGCAGCGAAATCGGCTCGCGACCATACTTCTGAACTTCGACGACCTTCTCGGCGGTCATGTCGAGTTCCTTAGCCAGTTCCTCGGGAGTGGGTTCGCGACCCAGGTCCTGGAGCATCTGGCGTTGGACGCGCGCGAGCTTGTTGATGACCTCGACCATGTGCACCGGAATGCGGATCGTACGAGCTTGGTCCGCCATCGCGCGGGTGATCGCCTGACGAATCCACCAGGTGGCGTAGGTCGAGAACTTGTAGCCCTTCGTGTAGTCGAACTTTTCGACAGCGCGGATAAGGCCCAGGTTGCCTTCCTGAATCAGGTCCAGGAACTGCATACCGCGGCCGGTGTAGCGCTTGGCCAGCGACACGACAAGGCGGAGGTTCGCCTCGAGCAGGTGGTTCTTCGCCTGCTGACCATCCTGTGCGAGAAAGTGCAGCTCACGACGCTCGCGGCTGGTCATCTCATCAGCCTGGTTCTTCAGCTTGTACTCGGCGTAGAGGCCCGCTTCGATACGGCGGGCGAGGTCCACTTCCTGCTCAGCGTTCAGCAGGGAGACCTTACCGATCTGCTTGAGGTAGTCCTTCACAGGGTCGGCGGTTGCACCGGCGACCGTCACCTGCTGGACAGGTTCGTCGGTCTCATCGGAATCGGAGACGACAAAGCCGCCCTTGACGTGGATACCATCGTTCGTGCGTTCACGAAGTGCGGCACCCTCAGCGAGCTTCGGATCCTCTTCCTCCGCTTCGTCCTCTGCGTCGACGTCGTCTTCGTCGACGGTCTCAGTACCGAGTTCGGGGTCCTCGAGGTCCTCGCCAGTCGGCTCGAAGTCATCGTCGACGGTGTCAACGAGCTCCTCGACGGCCTCCTCGACGATCTCTTCTTCCTTCTTCTTGCGACCGCGCGTCTTCTTCGCAGCGGGCTTCTTCGTCGTCTTCTCTTCGGAAGCGTCGGTGGCCTTCTTCGCCGTCTTCTTAGCAGCCTTCTTCTTCGCGGGGGCCTTCTCGGCGGCCTCTGCGGCGTCGGCGGCTTTCTTCGCCGTCTTCTTGGCAGCCGTCTTCTTCGTGGGAGCCTTCTTCCCGGTCTCCCCGGCGTCGTCAGCCTTCTTCGTGGTCTTCTTAGCAGTCGCCTTCGGTGCCGAAGCCTTCGGCTCGGCATCTGCAGCGTCAGGAGCCTTCTTCGCGGGAGTCTTCTTCGCCGGGGACTTCTTCGCGGCAGACTTCTTCTCCTCGGCGGGAGCGCTCGCCGCGTCGACCGTGGCGGCAGCCTTCTTGGCACGCGCGGCCTTCTTCGCGGGGGTCTTCACCTCCGTGGTTTCCTCAGTCGTCGCGGAGTCCTTTGCCGAAGCGCGAGATGCACTCACACGGGTCCCTTTCATTGATGGGCATGCACAACGGAGCCGATTGCAAATCGGCATACCAGCGCCAAGTCTAGTGCCTTGCCGTTTAGTTTTCCTGACGGTATGTGTGAGGATCCCCCGCCCTGGGGCTCACGCACGAACTCGAACCTCGGTTAGAGTGGTCGTATGACTCTGAGCGACAGTTTTGCAACGCTGCGTCCCTTCATCGACGAGGCGACGGCCACCAGCCTCGCACATCTCCTCGCCCGCGCAGGCACTTCCGACCGTTCTGAGGAGTTCTCTCGCGCGGTCCTTGCCTCCGTATCCGGAGGGAAGCGTTTCCGCGCCCTCATGGCCCACGTGGGCTACGCGCTCAGTTCCGGAACATCCATCGAGGAAGTCTCACTCCCCCATCTCAGCGCGGCACTGGAGCTCTATCAGGCCAGCGCCCTCGTCCACGACGACATCATCGACAAGGCTGACGAACGACGCGGCATGCCCACCCCTCACCGCACGCTCGCGAATTACCACACCGCACAGTCGTGGATCGGATCATCGACGGACTTCGGTCGACACGGCGCTATTTTGGTCGGCGACTTCCTCTTTTCGGCAGCAACAGCTGCCGCAGACGAACAGGCCCTGACACTGCGCGAGGACTGCGCGCGTGCTTTTTCGCGCCGTTTCGCGGATATGCACGCGGAGGTCGCGCTGGGCCAGTACCTCGACATCACCGCCGAACAAACCCGGCTCGATCCTGAGCGCACCGATGCACTCAGCACGAGCGACTCGCTCGAGGTGGCATTGCACAAGTCGGCCCACTACTCAGTCGTCCACCCGGCGCTCCTCGGCGCGATTTGCGGAGCTTCATCGTTCGATCGCGTCGCTAACCTGCTCGATGTTCTCGAGACTCTTCTGACCCCGTGGGGCCTGGCTTTCCAGCTGCGCGACGATGATCTCGGGGTCTTCGGAGACCCCGCAGTGACAGGCAAGCCGGCCGGCGACGACCTGCGCGAAGGAAAGCGCACTGCACTCCTGGCGATCACGTGGGAGGCCTCCTCCCCCGCCGAGCGACGCGCCCTCACCGACGTCCTCGGGGTGGCCGAGGCTTCTCCTGAGCAGATCGCGACTGCAACCGACATCGTGGAGCGCAACGGGCGCGCCGCACACGAGGCCGAGATTGCACGCCTCGTCGCCGACGGACATGCCGCCCTTGAGGCCAGCACCTTCGATGAGGATGCTCGCGCCATGCTGCGTGAACTGTGCTCGATCCTGACCGCCAGGAGGGCTTGAAAAGACGGAATAGCCTCAGAAGGCCAGCGTCGAGGCGATTCGATTCACTCGGTGATGACGGCCCGACGTCAGCGCATCGATCGGGCGCTCACCCAGCTCGTCCTGCACGGTGTACAGCCACGCTGCTGCTTCCTCGGCCGTGAAGCCGTCGTCGGCAAGCAGGGTCAGTGTGCCCTGCAGGAACGGCAGCGGCTCCCACCCATTGTCGCCCTTGACGATAACCTCCTGCGGGACGCCACGCGCCCCGCAGGCGTCGCGCGCTTCGATGAGCACACGATCGCGGATCAGCTGCTTGAGGCGGCGTTCCTCGATGCCGAGGAGACGGCAGACCTCGTCGGTGGAGAGCACGGCGATATCAACACTAGTCATGAGCGCAAGACTACCCCATTCATGCGCCGCACCGACGTGGGCACTTCCAATGATTTCGCGAAAACTCCCATAGAATCAAGCAAGTGAGCGACGAACAGACATTCGACCAGACGGACCCGTTGATCGGCCTCCTCGTCGACGAACGGTACCGGGTGACGCGCAGGCTGGCGCGTGGCGGCATGGCCACCGTCTACATCGCGCAAGATGAACGCCTTGATCGCCCCGTCGCCCTCAAGGTCATGCACCCGCACCTGGCAGACTCCGAGGATTTCGTCGCACGATTCCGCCGCGAGGCGCGCTCGGCCGCACGAATCGTTCACCCCGGCGTCGTCTCCGTGTTTGACCAGGGCGTGGTCACAGGCCAGGGGTTCCTCGTCATGGAGCTCATCGACGGCACGAACCTGCGCCAGCTGCTGCGCGCGCAAGGTGCCTTCACGATCCCGCAGGCACTGCGCTACACCACCGACATTCTTGAGGCGCTGCGCGCCGCCCACCGCGTCGGCGTTATTCACCGCGACGTCAAGCCCGAGAACATTCTCGTTCCGACCGACGGTCCGGCGAAGGTGACCGACTTTGGTCTCGCACGAGCTGCCTCCGAAGTCTCCATGTCTTCGACCGGCAACATGCTCGGCACGGTTGCGTACATCGCCCCTGAGATCGCAACGACCGCTCAGGCCGACGCACGTTCAGACATTTATTCGGTCGGCATCATGCTCTACGAAATGCTCACGGGCTCCGTTCCGTGGGCGGATGAGTCACCCCTGCAGATCGCGACGCATCACGTCTCCGACGACGTGCCTAGCCCGTCGGAGGCGCAGCCGTGGATTCCACGAGAGATTGACGATCTCGTCGCCGCCCTGACCGCCCGCGACCCCGCCTCGCGCCCCGCCGACGCGTCGGACGCGATCGACCTCGTCACTCGCGCTGCTGCCGCCATTCCGTCGGAGCTGGCCAACCGCCGCGCGGACATCGCGCCGGCTGACCGGGCGGGCGCCTCAGAAACGAGCGCGCTCAACACTGAGCTGATGTCGGCTCAGTTCACGAGGCCTCTGCCCCTCCCGGCGCCGTCGACAGTCGCCACTGTCCACACGTCGGCCCCGCTTCCCAATGCTTCGGAGAACGGCGGCACCAAGACGTACAAGCGCGCCGCCCTGTGGGCTACCCTCGTTGTTCTGCTTCTCGCCGCCGCAGTCGTTGGCGGACGCTGGTGGTGGACCGAATACGGCCCGGGCTCCTACCTGACCATGCCCGCGACGGATGGTCGTCCCCTCGCTGATGTTCAGGCAGAACTGAACGCGATGGGACTTGCTTCTTCCGTTGAGGAGGAGTTCTCTGACGACGTCGCCGCCGGTTCGATCACTCGCTCCGATCCGGGAGGCGGCGAGCCCGTCCACAAACGCGCTGAGGTTCAACTCCACGTCTCCAAGGGCGTGGACATGAAGACGGTCCCTGACGTTGTCGGTAAGAACCAGGAGGACGCACGCAAGGCCCTTACCGATGTCGGCCTCGCCCTGGGTGCCATCACCGACGCATACTCCGAGGACGTCCCGCAGGGCCAGGTCATCTCACAGTCCCAGGCATCTGGTTCACAGCTGGCGCACGACAGCGCCGTTGATGTGGTGCTGTCGAAGGGCCGTGAGCCCCTCACGGTGCCGTCGCTGAACGGGATGAACGCCGATGCCGCAAAGAGCTCCATTGAGGGCCTTGGCCTCGTGGCTGCACCGACCGAGGCGTTCTCCGACACGGTCGCCGAAGGCCAGGTCATCTCTCAGCAGACCAATGAGGGCACGATCCTGCACCGTGGCGACACCGTCGCTTACACTGTGTCGAAGGGGCCCGAGAAGGTCGCGGTGCCCAACGTCGTCGGCCGCCAGCGCCAGGATGCTCGCGCTGCCCTTGAGGCAGCCGGCTTCACCGTGCAGGAGGAGGCAATCCTCGGTGGCTTCTTCGGAACCGTCCGACAGACCGATCCCGCCGCCGGAACAATGCTGAAAAAGGGCAGCGTCGTCACGATCACGATCGTCTAACGTCGCGCCCCTCGCCGCTCGCGCCTCAAAAGTTCCCCGGCCTCGTCCATGACGAACGAGGCCGGGGAACTTTTGTGCTTTGTGCGGGGAGTTCACTCCACGTGGGAGGAATCCTTCGCCAGGTACTGGGCGACCTGGAAGGCCATCTCCAGACTCTGCTGGTGGTTCAAGCGCGGATCCACGAGCGTCTCGTAACGGTCGCGCAACGACTCGTCATCGATGTGCTCACTGCCGCCAATCACCTCGGTGACGTCATCACCGGTGAGTTCGACGTGCAGGCCTCCCGGTACAGTTCCCGCGGCCTCGTGGGCCTCGAAGAAGCCACGGACCTCGTCCATGACCGTCTCGAAGCGACGCGTCTTGTAGCCGGTCGACGACGTGATCGTGTTGCCGTGCATCGGATCCGTCATCCACGTGACGGGACGACCGTCTCGCCGGGCAGCCTCCAGGAGTGGCGGAAGCGCCTCACGGATGCGCTCCGCCCCCATGCGCGTGATGAACGACAGGCGTCCCTCCTCACCATCCGGGTTGAGACGATCAATGAGGCTGAGCATCTGATCCGGCGTGGTCGACGGGCCGAGCTTGACCCCAATCGGGTTGCGAACACGCGACAGCAGCTCGATGTGAGCGCCCTCCTCGTCGCGTGTCCTCTCCCCCGCCCACAGGAAGTGAGCGGAGGTGTTGTAGGGCTCGCCCGTCCGCGAATCGATACGCGTCATGGCCGACTCGTACTCGAGCAGCAGCGCCTCGTGGGACGAATACAGGTCAACGTCTCGAAGAGTCTCGAAGTCGACGCCCGCTGCACCCATGAACTTGATCGCGCGGTGAATATCCTCGGCCAGCGACTCGTAGCGCGCGTAGGCAGGGTTCGACATGAAACCCTGATTCCAGCGGTGCACCTGACGCAGGTCCGCGTAGCCGCCCTTCGTGAAGGCGCGAATCAGGTTCAGCGTCGAGGCCGCGTGGTTATACAGCGACAGGAGGCGCTGCGGGTCGGGCTCACGCGCCTCGGGCGTGAACTCGAAGGAGTTTACGGCGTCGCCACGGTAGCTGGGCAGCGTGACGCCGTCGCGCGTTTCCATATCCGAAGAACGCGGCTTGGCGTACTGGCCGGCGATACGGCCGACCTTGATGACCGGCAGCGAGGCGCCGTACGTCAAGACGACCGCCATCTGCAGCAGCGTCTGAATCTTCAAGCGCATGTGGTCAGCCGTCGCCTCGGCGAAGGTCTCGGCGCAGTCTCCGCCCATCAGGACGAAGGCCTCGCCGCGGGCAGCCGCACCCATCCACGTGCGCAGATCGTCTACCTCCCCGGCGAACACGAGCGGCGGCTGGCGGCGCAGCTGCGCCGTCACATCACTGAG
>ERZ1674093.249-NODE-250-length-11689-cov-8.135379_pt1 | contig 11689 bp, 9 predicted proteins | sample MGYA00581116_ERZ1674093 | MGnify/ENA primary metagenome ERZ1674093 (study PRJEB41354, sample SAMEA4873337) | human saliva metagenome | biome: human-associated habitat [ENVO:00009003]; feature: mouth environment [ENVO:08000002]; material: saliva material... | reverse complement strand
GCAATAGGGAGTGATAATCTGAATCTATTACACAATAAGCCAGACTGAGTTACAAAAGAACTATTTCCTCTTTGCTTTCTTCAACACTATTCTCAGCGAATCAGTGAGCACTCTTTTCTCATTACACATAAGAAAATCTGAGGGCAAAACAAATAAGGCTAATGAATCTTCGTCGCCTACACCTTGGCGTTCATAACGTAATTGAACTGAGATGATTTTATTCTTTACATGCGTATTATTGTTCTTATATGTATTGGTTCCAGAAAACGGAAAAGACTTCCCCACCTTTATATTCTTATCACAAAAGTCCAATCGTAAGGAATCGGGATTCAATACATAGTCTCCCTTTAACCCCAATCGGTCATTAGAGCCTAAACATATTTTGTTTTATGATCGAGCAGATTGTTTGGCTTTGGAACGCAGGCGTAGCGGGCTACGTCAAGTTACAAAGACACACAAGATGCCGATAAGAAAACAAAAGATGTTAGGAAACAAAACGAGAATTCCTGAAATATTGTAATCTAAAAACCGATTTGGCTTCATATTACTGAAGACTCAAAAGAGTAGGGCACACCATAAACAGAAGTTATGATATGCCCTGAAATATTCAAAGCTTATGCGGGAAACACATTAATTGTTTACATAAGTAATAACATACTTATAGCGCGAAGTACCATAATAAAGCACCTCTATAGGACGCCCCTTTGCATCTAACTTATAGGTAATATTCTCAGGAGGAAGAGCTTCTTTATAAAAATAAACTGTCATCCTACTAACCAAATAATCTGAACGAAGACCAAACTGATCTGGCCAAAAGTGAGCACAATGTTCAAAGAGATAAGACGTAATGATATACAAATTCAAGTCTGGAAAAGACTTATTTGGAATGGTAGAGTAACTACTTGTCATGTACAATTGGATAGCAGGCCTCTCATGCTCTTTAAATCGTACTTCCGACAGATTACCATTCGTCCAAGTAAAATTCATTAACTTTCTACGATTATGATTATAATAAGAAGTCAGACGCCCATCCTTATCATAAACAAACTGATCATAAAGAACTGTATGGGGCGTTCTAATTCTATCTGGCTCGTAAGCAATAAATGACTCATAGAAAAACTTAGCTGCTCGTCCCTGACCATCCAAAGAGAGAGTAGCCTTCCACTCAGGAATAAGCGTTTCTTTTGATTCGTGACCCTCTTGCTGAAGCACATACTCAGACTGAGAATAAGTACCCTTACCAATCATTGCTGGTTGTGTAAAATACTTTGGTACGGTACTGGAAATACCAACAAGGCGCATCTGATTATCATAACTGAAAATCTCCGTCTTAATAGGTTCTTCATCCGGTCCATAGTATGTCTCTATTTTTGAGATATAATCAAGTACCTTCTTTTTAGGAACAACAGGTTTCGGATTATTCTTATCTCCCGGACGACTATTGTCAACATTAACAATATTATCCTTCTTCTCTTCCTTCACCTCTGATTCATCCTTCGAACAAGCTGTAAAAGCAAGCGCACCAACAAGTAATAGGGCTAAATACTTCATATAAGTTTTGTTTTTAATGATTATGCTGCAAAGTTAAGAATTATTCATAACTTCCAATAACAAAAAAAGTTATACTCTGTTTCAAAAAGAAAAGATGTTAAAAAACAATACCACACAATACTATCGTAAGAATCTACATATTGTGGTCTAATGACCAATTTAAATTTAATCTGTTTGAGTTATCGTAGTTATTTATGCGTAAAGACGCAGTCTTTGCCCGCAAAAGATTCAAGAATATTGTATCTCTCAGATAATCAACAAAATAAAAATGGATAAAGAGTAAATGGGGCACAAAATGGAAACGAGCAAGTTTCTTTCCCGTTCTTTATTCTGCATTGTCTCAAAGAACACTTAATCTTATAATTCAAAGACTATCATTTTCCGATGAAATACAATTCTAAAACAAGAATTTTATACGGAAAAAACAATTACTTTTAAATATGTTTGGAGAAACAACCTTAAGAGTGTATCTTTGTACTTACGCATTCTGCAATATACAATGATAAATCAACAGAAAAAGGCGATATATAGGATTAAAGCTGTTTTGGCAGAAAAACAATTGTCTGGCAAATGGCTGGCGAATGAAATAGGTCGTACAGAGAATACCGTTTCACGGTGGTGTTCCAATAAAGTGCAGCCGTTCCTTGAAATCGCCAAGGCGCTAAAGGTTGATGTGAGAGATTTACTTAGGTCAACCGAAGAATAACCTTATATGCTAAACAAATAATAACTAAAGAATAATAAATATGCCAGTACAAAGTGAAGCGGCCCTTGAGAACGGACTTATTGCTACTCTTCAGCAAATGAACTATGAATATGTACAGATAGAAGAAGAGAAAAATCTACGGACAAATTTCAAAAGTCAACTTGAGAAACATAACAGGAAGAGACTGGAAGAGATTGGGCGTACGGAGTTTACTGAAGCCGAATTTGAGAAAATCTTGATTTATCTTGAGGGTGGAACACGTTTTGAAAAGGCAAAGAAACTCCGTGACCTCTTTCCACTTGAACTGGATAATGGAGAACGCCTGTGGGTGGAATTCCTGAACCGCACCCACTGGTGTCAGAACGAGTTTCAGGTTTCCCATCAGATTACTGTTGAAGGAAGAAAGAAGTGTCGTTATGACGTGACGATACTAATAAATGGTTTACCTTTGGTTCAGATAGAGCTAAAGCGCAGAGGGGTAGAGCTGAAACAGGCTTACAACCAGATACAACGTTATCATAAGACCTCGTTCCATGGACTGTTTGACTATGTGCAACTGTTTGTTATCTCCAACGGAGTGAACACGCGTTATTTTGCCAACAATCCGAATAGTGGCTACAAATTCACATTCAATTGGACAGATGCAGCTAATGTACCTTTCAATGAATTGGAAAAGTTCGCCACCAGCTTCTTTGATAAATGCACGTTAGGCAAGATAATAGGCAAGTATATCGTACTACACGAAGGAGATAAATGCCTAATGGTGTTGCGTCCTTACCAGTTCTATGCCGTCGAGAAGATACTTGACCGTGTGAAAAATTCCAATAACAATGGCTATATATGGCATACAACTGGTGCGGGAAAAACGCTGACTTCATTTAAGGCTGCCCAGCTTGTAGCCGAATTAGACGATGTGGACAAGGTTATGTTTGTTGTTGACAGGCACGACCTTGACACACAGACGCAGTCCGAATATGAGGCATTTGAGCCAGGTGCTGTTGACAGTACCGATAACACAGATGAACTTGTGAAGCGCCTTCATGGTAATTCCAAAATTATCATCACCACCATCCAGAAGCTCAATGCTGCTGTAAGTAAGCAGTGGTATAGCAGGCGGATTGAAGAAATCCGTCATGCTCGTATCGTGATGATTTTTGATGAGTGTCATCGCAGTCATTTCGGAGATTGCCATAAGAATATCGTCAGGTTTTTCGACAATACACAGATATTCGGATTCACAGGTACACCTATCTTCGTTGAGAATGCTGTGGATGGTCATACAACAAAGGAAATCTTCGGCAATTGCCTCCACAAGTATCTGATAAAGGATGCTATTGCTGATGAAAATGTACTTGGTTTCCTCGTAGAATATTATCATGGCAATGCCGATGTAGACAATGCTAACCAAAACCGTATGACGGAAATTGCCAAATTTATCCTTAATAATTTCAATAAATCAACATTTGATGGCGAGTTTGATGCTTTGTTTGCCGTGCAGTCTGTGTCAACACTTATTCGATATTATAAAATATTCAAGAGTCTTAATCCCAAAATAAGAATAGGAGCCGTGTTTACATACGCATCTAACAGCAGTCAGGACGACGCCCTTACAGGTATGAATACTGGTAGCTATGTGAGTGAAAGTACGGGCGAGGCAGATGAGTTACAGGCTATTATGGATGATTATAATGATATGTTCGGTACAAGTTTCACTACAGAAAACTTCCGTGCATATTATGACGACATCAATCTTCGTATGAAGAAAAAGAAAACAGACATGAAGCCACTTGACCTCTGTCTGGTAGTCGGCATGTTCCTAACAGGCTTTGACAGCAAGAAACTCAATACACTCTATGTGGATAAGAATATGGACTATCATGGATTATTACAAGCATTCAGCCGTACAAACCGTGTTTTGAATGAAAAGAAACGTTTTGGCAAGATTGTTTGCTTCCGTGATTTGAAAAGCAATGTGGATGCTTCTATCAAGCTTTTCAGTAACAGCAATAATCTTGAAGATATTGTCCGTCCGCCTTTTAATGAAATCAAGAAGAATTATCAGGAACTTACGACAAACTTCTTAGAGCAATACCCAACTCCCAGCAGCATAGATTTATTGCAGAGCGAGAAAGATAAAAAGCAGTTTATCCTCGCATTCCGTGATGTCATTAAGAAACATGCAGAGATTCAGGTTTACGATGAATTTGAAGAAGATGCTGCAGATCTTGGTATGACAGAGCAGCAATTTATGGACTTCCGAAGCAAATACCTTGATATTTACGATACATTTGCCAGTGGCAGTAAGCCTTCAGAAGAAAATCAAACGCCTGACGAAGATACAGAGTCCACGGAAACCTCAACAGAGTCAGGTATTGATGATATTGATTTCTGTTTAGAATTGTTGCATAGTGATATTATCAATGTAACTTACATACTTGAACTGATCGCTGATCTTAATCCTTACAGCGCAGATTATAAGGAAAAACGTACGTATATTATTGATACGATGATTAAAGATGCTGAGTTACGTAACAAGGCAAAACTGATTGATGGCTTTATACAGCAGAACGTCGATGATGACCGAGATAACTTTATGGCACGCAAACAGAAGTTTGACGGTACAAGCGACCTTGAAGAACGATTGAACAATTACATCACGACTGAGCGGAACAACGCAGTAGATAAACTTGCAAAAGAAGAGGGTTTGGATGCATCTGTTCTCAATCATTACTTGTCTGAATATGACTACTTGCAAAAGGAACAACCAGAAATTATACAAGAGGCGTTGAAAGAAAAGCATTTAGGATTAATAAAAAAACGCAAAACATTGACAAGGATACTTGAACGCTTGAAGTCTATCATACGAACATTCAGTTGGGAATAGAATGATTAAAATAATAGATACATTAGAACTTACGCCTGATGGTGTAAGATTAGGAGGCACCTCAAAAGTTCATCTGCGACAAGGTGAACTTGATGGTGCTTGTGCAGTATATTCTCTAATGATGTATTTGATTATATTGCGCATATTTACATACAAACAGGTGACAGAAGGAAATAATATTAAGCGTTCCACTTCAAAGGGACGTATTATTAGAAATTTTCTTGAAAGGCAAGATGGACTTATCAGAAAAGGGCTTGGTTTTGCCGATGATATAAAAGACGGACTGCAATTTGCTGCAAAAAGTATTGTCGATTGCAATTATATTGCAAGCCGACAAGAAACAATAGAAACATTAAAAAGATGCATTGATGACAACAAACCGTTAATGGTAGGGGTTGATTATAATAAAGTTGACGGACACGCTTTGTTAGCAATAGGATATGAAACCCGAAATGACAAAATAAAAAAAATCTTTTGTTTAGACCCAGGAAGTGACATTACCCCAGTTTCTTATTGGAATGCTGTCATTTCTATTGATGAACATTCAAATACGAAATACCGTGATTCATATTTCACGGCAAATGGAAACGTCAATAAAGTTACATTGGCTAATGCCATAAAAATCGAAAAAAAGAAATAACGATATGAGCGAAGAATTACAACAGAAACTCCGTGACCAACTTTGGGAAGTCGCAAACAAGTTGCGTGGCAATATGTCAGCAAGCGACTTCATGTATTTCACCCTTGGGTTTATCTTCTACAAGTATTTATCGGAGAAAATCGAAAAATATGCCAATAACGCATTAGTGGACGATGAAATCTCCTTCAAAGAACTATGGTCAATGGAAAAAGATACCGATATAGAAGAGCTACAAGAGAGCGTAAAGACCGAATGTATCGAAAACATTGGCTATTTCATAGAACCTAACTTCTTGTTCTCATCCGTTATTGAGAGTATTAAAAAGAAAGAAAATATCCTGCCGATACTTGAGCGTTCTTTGAAGCGTATTGAAGATAGTACTCTGGGGCAAGACAGTGAAGAGGACTTTGGCGGTTTGTTCTCAGACATAGACCTCGCCTCGCCTAAATTGGGAAAGACAGCCGATGATAAAAATACATTGGTCAGTAATGTACTTCTTGCCCTCGATGACATAGATTTTGGCGTAGAGGCTTCACAAGAGATTGATATTCTTGGCGATGCTTATGAGTATATGATTAGCCAGTTTGCCGCCGGTGCAGGAAAGAAAGCTGGTGAGTTTTACACTCCGCAGGAAGTTAGCCGTATCTTGGCTGAAATTGTAACCCTCGGCCATGCACGCCTTCGCAATGTTTATGATCCAACCTGCGGTAGCGGCTCTTTGCTGCTCCGTGCAGCAAGTATAGGACATGCTAATGAGATATTCGGACAGGAGAAGAATCCCACGACCTACAATCTTGCTCGCATGAATATGCTCCTTCATGGCATCAAATTCAGAAACTTTCGTATAGAGAATGGCGACACACTCGAAGCCGATGCCTTTGGTGACACTCAATTTGATGCAGTTGTTGCCAACCCTCCGTTCTCTGCAGAGTGGAGTGCTGCTGATAAGTTCAACAATGATGACCGTTTCAGCAAGGCAGGACGGCTTGCTCCACGCAAGACAGCTGATTATGCGTTCATCCTCCACATGCTTTATCACTTAAACGAGGGTGGAACTATGGCTTGCGTTGCTCCTCATGGTGTTCTCTTCCGTGGAAATGCTGAGGGGGTAATCCGCCGCTTCCTCATTGAGAAGAAAAACTATGTGGATGCTATCATCGGTCTACCTGCCAACATCTTCTATGGCACAAGCATCCCTACCTGTATTCTGGTGTTTAAGAAATGCCGTAAGGAAGACGACAGTATTCTCTTCATTGATGCCAGCAAGGATTTTGAGAAGATAAAGACACAGAACAAGCTCCGCCCACAGCATATACAGAAGATTGTTGACACCTACCGTGATCGCAAGGAGATTGAGAAATACAGCCACCTTGCCACATTGGAGGAGATAGCCGAAAACGATTACAACCTCAACATTCCTCGTTATGTTGATACTTTCGAGGAGGAAGAACCTATTGACATCCATGCTGTAATGAAGGAAATCAAGGATCTGGAAGCCAAGCGTGCCGACCTTGACAAAGAAATTGAAGGTTATTTGAAAGAATTGGGAATAATGTAAAATATTGGCTCTCAAGTTATAATGTCAAAATAAGAAGTTATGGCGAAAGATAAGGAAAATACAAAACGACAATCAACTGAACTGATCGCAAATTGCGACCTCATATTGGAGCTTCTATCAAGGACTTGGGTAAAAAGTGGTTCGGCTTTACTCTCATGCACGACATTGCAGCAACTGAACTCATCAAGAAAATTAAAGAATAATGGCTATGGCAGAAAATAAAGAAAAAAAGTCCTCAATGTCCCAAATCTGAGATTCCCGGAGTTTGAGGGGGAGTGGAAAAAGTGTAGGTTTAAGGATGTGGTTAGATTATTTCGAGGAAGTTCTCCACGACCTATTATTGAATATCTTACAACAGATAATGAAGAAGGGGTGAACTGGGTTAAAATAGGTGATGTGCCAACTTCAGGGCGTATTATTACGTCAACAGAAGAAAAAATAACAAAAGAGGGTGCAAAAAAGTCTCGACATGTATATGTGGGAGATTTAATATTATCCAATTCTATGAGTTATGGATTGCCTTATATTATGGGAATTGAAGGATGTATTCATGATGGTTGGTTTGTATTAAGGGACTATGAACAGAATTTTAATAAAGATTATTTATGTAATCTTTTAATTTCAGACATTGTACAAAAGCAATATAAAAAAATAGCTGCAGGTGGAGTTGTTCAAAATATAAGTAGTGATTTGGTTAATAGTGTTTATATTTCTATTCCATCTTTAGATGAGCAAAGAAAAATTGCAGGCTTATTATCTTTAATAGACGAGCGTATCGCAACTCAAAACAAAATCATTGAGGATTTAAAGAAGCTAAAGTGCGCAATTATTGACTATACCATAGAAACTCTTCAAACCGATTATATTGAATTTTCAGAGGTGTATGACATGGCTGGCGAGGGTGGAACACCATCAACTTCAAACATGGAGTATTATGAAAACGGCTGTATTCCTTTTGTAAAAATAGAAGACTTAAAACAGAAATACTTGGTAAGCAACAAAGACCATATTACGGAATTAGGATTACAGAAGTCATCAGCATGGCTAATACCTACAAATTCTATTTTATTCTCTAATGGTGCTACTATCGGCGAAATATCCATAACTACCTATCCAGTATGTACAAAACAGGGCATTTTAGGAATTGTACCCAAAGTAAACTTTGACACAGAATATTTATATTATCTAATGTCATCACGCTATTTCAAAAGAGAAATATGCCGTATAATAACTGAGGGTACTATGAAGACTGCATATTTGAAAGACATAAACAAAATACGCTGCCCCATTCCTTCAAAAGCCATTCAGCAAGAAATAGTTAGCCTTCCTTCTGTATTGGACACTAAAATAGAAATAGAACAGCGTATTTTAGAAAAGTTCATTTGTCAAAAACAATATTTGCTTCGCCAGATGTTCATATGAACATTTGGCGAAGCAGATACTGCTTCTGCTCTTCTAATTTGGTCATAAGTTGTTCTTCAACTTTGATTTTGTCATCTTCTGCCATCATACATTTTGCAATTCTATCCTGTTCACATAAATCTGGCAACAAGAGTTGAGCCTTTGCAATGTCTTTGTAATGCAAATGAATGATAGTGCTGCCTTTGGCATATATAGCCAATTTCTTACGAGTAATGATATTTATGTAGTAACTGAGATAGTAAGCATTGAACTTTTTATCAATGTGAATACCAAACATATCTCCTCCTAATACTACATTTGGGATATCTATTACCGATGGAGATATTAGAGATACAGCATCTACTGTTGTAGAAGAAGGGAATAGCAAATCCCTCTTCTGACTTAATGTCATATTGGCAATCTTATTCGTATGGCTTTTTATTTCGTTTATCACGCAGTCATACGTTGTGAAAAGTTCTCCGTAGAGAATACATTCATGTCCTTTTTCTGACAAATCCTCTTTGGACAGACTTCCTACGCTAAAAGGTACTCCCAAATCACAGATTTTGTACTTGTGTAATTTTGCTTGGCGATAATGCTTTTCAATAATTGCGCATTTAGCTTCTTTAAATCCTCAATGATTTTGTTTTGGGTTGCGATACGCTCGTCTATCAAATGCAATAAAGTGGCTATCTTTGTTTGTTCTTTTTTCTCCTTGGGAACATAATGATATGTTTGAAAAAAGTTCTGAACAGATATATTGAGTAGTCCATGATTTCGTGCGCCTTCTACTGCTATTTCAGAAACACTTTTGTGCCATTTAGGTGATTCAAAATATTGTAGAATAAAATCTGACTCAACATTATCTTGTGTTGTGAAACAAATATAAAGAGCTGATAATACCCCTTGTTCATAGTTATCCAACCTTTTTATAGCACCCCACGGATAATCATTTGAATAACTTTTATTATAAGCAAATTCCCCCTTTTTCAACAAGTAATAGTTTGACATATCTGTGCTTGCTACAATCTTGTTGAAGAATGTAATTTGATCTACTAAACCATATTTAGCAGAAATCGTAAGAGGAAGTTTCGATAAGTTGTACTTATTTTTACGCTTTACACGTTCTGTGAAATCCCCCAAACGTTTTTTCTCCCACTCTCCCTCAAACCCAGGAAATCTTAGATTTGGGACATTAGTTAATACGTTTCTCTAATTATTATGTACCTTTTCTATATTAAGGATTAAATATGAAAACAAAAACTATTAGAGAAATTTCGTTGGCTTGGAAAAGAGACAAGCAACGCTACGTCAAGCAGTCCACATACGCTGCTTATGTGTTAGTTTTGGAAAATCACATACTTTCATCGTTTGGTGATTGTGACAGTCTTAGTGAAAAACTTGTACAAGAATTTGTGCTACAAAAACTTAATGCTGGTCTCAGCATTAAAACGGTGAAGGACATTCTCATTGTGTTGAAAATGGTGATGAAGTTCGGAGTAAAGAACGGTTGGATGAACTATTGCGAATGGGACATCAAGTATCCAACTACAGTAATCAATAAAGAAATGGAGGTGCTGACAGTGACACACCACAAAAAGATTCTCGATTTCATCAAGCAGAACTTTACATTTCGCAACCTTGGCATCTACATTAGTCTAACCACAGGCTTGCGGATTGGTGAGATATGTGGCTTGAAATGGTCGGACATCAATACGGACAGCGGTATAATCACCGTAAACCGTACCATTGAGCGTATCTACGTCGTAGAAGGTGAGCGCAGACACACAGAATTAGTCATCAATAGCCCAAAGACCAAGAACTCTTGCCGTGAGATACCAATGAACAAAGAACTCTTGGCTATGGTGAAACCACTAAAAAAGGTAGTAAATATTAATTTCTATGTGCTGACCAACGAAGAAAGACCTACTGAGCCACGAACCTATCGAAACTATTATCATCGGTTAATGAAGCATTTGAACATTCCCCGGCTGAAATATCACGGGCTGCGCCACAGTTTCGCCACACGCTGCATCGAAAGTAACTGTGACTATAAGACGGTTAGCGTGTTGCTCGGGCATGCGAACATCACTACAACTCTCAACCTCTATGTTCATCCCAATATGGAACAGAAGAAGCGTTGTATTACGCAGATGCTTAAATACCTCAGGAAGTAATTCTATTCTATATTTTTTGCGATAGTCAATTGTCAAACTCACCGTCAACTCTTAAAAGACGGTGAGTTCTTTTGTCAGACGTATTAGTTCATGCAACAACACCTTTACGCTTTTATCAGCCGTATAAACTCAAATCGGTCATTAGACCACAATGTTTCAGAAATTCTTTTTTGGGGCTTCAGAATTTGGGAAGTCCCCCCCTCACCTTACTAACGCCCCACACATATGGTGCGAAGGCTTAGCACCACATGTGCGAAGGGCCTATAACATTAAAAGAATAGGAAAAACCTCAGTAAGCTAATGGTGAATGGTGCGACATATAGGGAGAGAAAACTGAATATAAAGCATTCGTGAGAGTCGACAAAATAGGAACATATTTGGCACTTATAGATTAAATAGGTAGAAACAGACTGTCGATAGTTCAGCTATAAATCAAAAATACGATGCTTGGCGAGCATAAAGCGACAAAAGGGGAATATTTTTTTAAGACGCAATAAAACAGCATAACTCACTGATTATCATCATAAGTATGAATCTTGATAAAAGTAAAGTGCGACAAAAAAGTGACAAGTTTTTGTACTTTTCGAACGTAAAAGAGAAAGGAAATTACCATAACTTCCTTAATAGCAATGCTTTATCGCACAAATAGAGTAGGGTAGTATCAAAAATAGCTTCCCTATTTGTCTCTGCTATCTTTAAGCGATAAAACAGCATTTTGCGAATGAATAAGAACGAAAAAGGGCTTAGGTGCGACAAAAAAGGAGGAAAAACT
>ERZ1674093.242-NODE-243-length-11809-cov-9.725540_pt1 | contig 11809 bp, 11 predicted proteins | sample MGYA00581116_ERZ1674093 | MGnify/ENA primary metagenome ERZ1674093 (study PRJEB41354, sample SAMEA4873337) | human saliva metagenome | biome: human-associated habitat [ENVO:00009003]; feature: mouth environment [ENVO:08000002]; material: saliva material... | reverse complement strand
GGATTCAAGTATGTTTATAGCCATAAACCAATCTTTATTATTATCATTCTTTCTGCTTTGGTTAATTTTGTTCTAGCAGCCTATAATTTATTATTACCTTATAGTAGTCAAATGTTTGAAGGAATTTCAGATAGACTTTATGGAAGCTTTCTAACAGCGCAAGCAATTGGTGGTTTTTTGGGATCGATATTAAGTGGTTTTGTCAATAGATCTTTGTCAAGTAGACGTTTGCTTCTCTTTTCAGCGTGTTCAGGCTTAATGTTAATGCTAACTGCACCGCTTTATTTTATATTCCATAACCTCATTATCCTAATTTTTTCTCCAGCGTTATTTAGTCTATTTCTTTCCATTTTTAATATCCAATTTTTCTCTATTGTTCAAAGAGATGTAGATAATGAGTTTCTTGGCAGAGTCTTTGGAATTATCTTTTCAGTAGCGATCCTTTTTATGCCACTAGGTACCGTTTTTTTCTCAGTAGTTTTAAATCCTAACAATACTTTTAATATTTTTATTATTGGTGTATCTATTACGGTATTATCGCTAATATTCAGCACGCTATTGAAGAGGTATGATAGAAGTTGATACCTGATATAGAGAATTTAGAGTGCCTTTGGAATATATTTTTGGAAACATTTAATCAATCACAGTTGAATGTGAAGGGCAATCTGTTTTAGAAGAATACAATCAAGATACCATTATGCTATTACTTTAGTTTAGTTAAAATATTGAGAAGTATTACTTTTATTGAGAAAGCATCACAAAGGATTCCAATTAAATTTTAATGATTTTTCTAATCTAATTTTGTGGTTATTGACAAATAAAGTCTAGTTAATTGCTTTGGATCCATGGAGTGGTTTATATACATCTGTTAATGCAACGGATAATTTTATTGATAAGTAGGGGGTGGCTATTATTCAACCTTTAGGTTCTGAAAGTAAGATATTCACATTGGAAATATCATGTTGACCATTTTTCAATTTGCTGGTTAGCAGTAATCTGAACATCATTAATTCCTTTCTTAACAAAATTATGCGACTTTTGTTACCGGATTACTGCTGATTTTTTAATAGCTTATAACATTTTTATTTTTAGACGGTTAATAGATTTTGACCGTCTTTCTTAATATTGTCTTACCTATAATAGATATGCTTATGAGAAGTGTTTAATAAATTAATTTTAGTTCAAAATGTCCAATTGGGACACTTTGAATGATTTCTTAGTTTTATATATTATACTTTTCTCAGGAGAAAGCTAGATGTACAGACGTTTGAGAGATTTGAGGAAAGATCACGATTTGACCCAAAAACAAATAGCTAAAATACTTTCGTTTACAAACTCAGCTTATGCTAAAATTGAGCGGGGTGAGCATGCCTTAACGGCAGATGTATTGGTAACTCTCTCAAACTTTTACGATGTCAGTACAGACTACCTATTGGGGTTGACAGATTTTCCTGATAAAATTCGCTTTGGAAAATAATCTCCTCAATTTAATAGAGTGTGAAAATGAGGAGATTTTTTATTTGTTCTTTGACAATTGAATATTCCAAAATGGTACTTTCCTCATTTGTGGAGCAGATTTGAATGGCTCGCCATGATAAGAGCGATATTAAAACCATCAATAAAATAGAGCGATACTTTATATGCCATGATACAAATGATATACAATGATACTTCTGACCGTTCAGGCTGCCACCGTAAAAGAGCAGTAAGTGAAATTCTTATGATGACTTCATCAGTCATGCCATGGAGGGAAAAATATTTTTTAGGAAGGATGATGTCATGAATATAAAATATATATCTGTCGAAAATTCCATTGCAGAATGGGCCGATAAAAAAGGAATTCTAAAAAGATGGGATGGTTTAAATCAATATACATTGAACAGATGGATTAAAGAAATGAGAGAAAACAGATCATTTTCCATGTATGTAATTAACCCAACCCATAAACTTGTTTTCATTAATCTAGAAGGATTTGAAAGTTTCTTAAGATGGAAGCAAAAGCGGACAAAATAAGGAAGTCATGGTATAATATAGGGTAGTTATTTATTCTATACAACAATGATTTATTTCTTTTTAAGAGTTAAGAGGAATTAAATTATGTATTATGTAACTAAAACAAATTCAAAAGGGCAACCCTTATATCAAGTGGTTGAAAAGTACAAAGATCCACTAACAGGAAAGTGGAAATCAGTAACTGTAAGTTATACTAAGAATACTAGTAGGGCGAGGAAACAAGCTGAAAGAGAGGTTCTTGATAAAATAGATAGACTAACTACTTCATTTGAAAGTCAGTTTAGTCCTGAACTGATTACAACATTTGGAGAGTTAAAAGAAAATTGGTTTCAGACGTGGTGTGTCTCTGTTAAACCACAAACAATTCAGAGAGAACTACTGGTTATGAAGCATCTTGGGAAAATTATAGGAGATGATTTTTTATTAGACAGGATTACCCCACTTCTGATGAAAAATAGTCTCAATAAATATTTAGAAATGTATGATGCATCGCCTTCAACAATGACTCATATAAAAAGCACTTGTAATAAGATTTTTAATCATGGTGTGTTATATAATGTCATTAAGTTTTCTCCTATGACTGCGGTAAAACTAGATATTTCACTAGAGAAAAGGCGTAAAGCAAAAGAAAGACATGATTCTAAATTTCTAGAAATCCATGAATTACACGCTTTTTTTGATGTGTTACGTCAATGCAGAAATGCAAACTATTATGATCTTGCTATAGTATTGTTGCTTACAGGTATTCGAATAAGTGAAGCTGCATTTTTACCATCAGATATTGATTTTGAAAAAGGAATCTTGCATATTGATAAGGCACTTCAATATCATTGTTTAAAAGTTGAGCAATTTCATTTTGATACAACTAAAACACTCAATTCAATTAGAGAAGTAGCTTTGCCTGAAGCTGCAAGCGAAGCTATTAAAAGGACAATACAGAGAAATAAAGAGTTTGATGCTTATATGGAGAAACATCCTTGTCCTGCTTTTACACATTCTGAAAGTGTATTTAGAACAGAATATGGCTCTCCAATAACATCAAGCACTTTTCGTCAAATTTTGAAACGAATAGAAGGAAAATTATTGACAAATTGTTTAAGTGACTATGGTTTTAAGTGGGTAAAACATGTTACTCCCCATTCGTTTAGGCATATGCATATTAGTTACCTTCAAAGTAATGAGATGCACATAGCAGTGAAAGATATTATGACTAGGGTAGGACACGCTAACTTTGAGACAACAATGGGCTATACACATAATATAAATCGTTCACAAGAAAATACTGTAAAAGCCTTAAATCAATTTGTAGAAAATCACAATTTCCATTTTGAAGAATTGAAAAGTTATACCTGTAAATATTCCAGAATGATTGAAAAATTTATTGAAACTAGTGATAATAGCAATAAAGTAGAATTAAGTGTTGATGAGTTCAAAGACTTGTTACATCTTAGTCCACGTTACTCACCTAAAAATATTGTTTCAAATTTACTATTAAAAATCAAAAAAGATATTGTCAAATACCACCCACAGTCACAGTTTGATATAAAGATTGTGAAATCAAGTGAGAATCAAATCAGAGGTTTTTCCATTGCATGGTAGCTTTGGTGTTCGCTTGGTGTTTAGACAATAGTAAAATAAAATAGGGGCTCTAAACCCTTGCTATGAAAGGAAAAAAACTCAATGGCTACTATTCAATGGTTTCCTGGTCACATGTCTAAAGCGCGTCGACAGGTGCAGGAGAATTTAAAATTTGTTGATTTTGTGACGATTTTGGTTGATGCACGCTTACCTTTATCTAGTCAAAATCCTATGTTGACCAAGATTGTTGGTGACAAACCAAAACTCTTGATTTTAAACAAGGCAGACTTGGCCGATCCAGCAATGACAAAGGAATGGCGTCAGTATTTTGAATCACAAGGAATCCAGACGCTAGCTATCAATTCCAAAGAGCAAGTGACTGTAAAAGTTGTAACAGATGCGGCAAAAAAACTCATGGCGGATAAGATTACACGCCAGAAGGAACGCGGTATCCAGATTGAAACCTTGCGTACCATGATTATCGGGATTCCAAACGCTGGTAAATCAACTCTCATGAACCGTTTGGCTGGTAAGAAGATTGCCGTTGTTGGCAACAAACCAGGTGTGACCAAGGGTCAACAATGGCTCAAAACCAATAAAGACCTGGAAATCTTGGATACACCAGGGATTCTTTGGCCTAAGTTTGAGGATGAAACTGTTGCCCTTAAGTTGGCCTTGACTGGAGCTATCAAAGACCAGTTGCTTCCTATGGATGAGGTAACTATTTTTGGTCTCAATTATTTCAAAGAACATTATCCAGAAAAGCTGGCTGAACGCTTCAAACAAATGAAAATTGAAGAAGAAGCGCCTGTTATTATTATGGATATGACCCGCGCCCTCGGTTTCAGGGATGACTATGACCGCTTTTACAGTCTCTTCGTGAAAGAAGTCCGCGACGGCAAACTCGGTAACTATACCTTAGATACATTGGAAGACCTCAATGGCGACGATTAAAGAAATCAAAGAACTCCTTGCAACAGTCAAGGAGTTAGAAAGCCCTATTTTTTTAGATCTTGAAAAGGATAATCGCTCTGGAGTTCAAAAAGAAATCAGCAAGCGTAAAAAAGCCATTCAGGCTGAATTGGATGAGAATCTTCGTTTGGAATCCATGCTTTCCTATGAAAAAGAGCTTTACAAGCAAGGTTTAACCTTAATTGCAGGTGTTGACGAGGTTGGCCGTGGTCCTCTGGCTGGACCTGTAGTCTCTGCAGCCGTTATTTTACCTCAAAATTGTAAAATTAAAGACCTCAACGACAGCAAGAAAATTCCTAAAAAGAAACATCTGGAGATTTTCCAAGCAGTTCAGGACCAAGCCTTGTCAATCGGCATTGGTATCATGGATAATCAGGTTATCGACCAAGTCAATATCTATGAAGCGACCAAACTAGCCATGCAGGAAGCAATCTCTCAGCTCAGTCCTCAACCAGAGCACCTTTTGATAGATGCCATGAAACTGGATTTGCCCATTTCACAAACCTCCATCATCAAAGGAGATGCAAACTCTCTCTCTATCGCCGCAGCTTCAATAGTAGCCAAAGTGACACGTGATGAATTGATGAAGGACTACGACCAGCAGTTCCCTGGCTATGATTTTACTGCTAATGCAGGATATGGAACTGCTAAACACCTAGAAGGACTGGAAAAGCTAGGAGTTACCCCAATTCACCGAACCAGTTTTGAACCCGTTAAATCACTGGTTTCAGGAGAAAAAGAAATTTAAGTTAGAAGGAATGATTATGGAGGAACAGTCAGAAACACTCAGTTCCAAGAAAGAATTTGCCTTTGCCTCGAGCACCATATTATCCCAAGTTGGACGAGGAATCATTGTCGGTCTTGTCGTTGGGATCATCGTTGGATCCTTTCGTTTCTTAATTGAAAAAGGCTTCCACCTGATACAAGGACTTTATCAAGATCAAGCGCACTTAGTGCGCAATCTTTTTATACTGGTTTTATTTTACGTACTCATCTGCTGGATTAGTGCTAAACTGACACGTTCAGAAAAAGATATCAAAGGCTCAGGAATCCCTCAAGTCGAAGCCGAACTGAAAGGCCTCATGACCCTCAACTGGTGGGGCGTTCTTTGGAAAAAATATGTGCTAGGAATTCTTGCCATTGCTAGTGGACTCATGCTAGGGCGTGAAGGACCTAGTATTCAACTTGGAGCAGTTGGTGGTAAAGGTATTGCAAAGTGGCTCAAATCCAGTCCGGTTGAGGAACGTTCCCTGATTGCCAGTGGTGCTGCAGCAGGATTAGCCGCAGCCTTTAATGCACCGATTGCAGGACTCCTCTTTGTCGTAGAAGAAGTCTATCATCACTTTTCTCGATTTTTCTGGGTATCTACTCTAGCAGCCAGTCTCGTAGCAAACTTTGTCTCTTTGCTCATATTTGGCCTAACACCCGTACTGGACATGCCAGACAACATCCCACTCATGACCCTGGATCAGTATTGGATTTACCTCCTTATGGGAATTTTTCTTGGACTTTCCGGTTTTCTCTATGAGAAGGCTGTGTTAAACGTCGGCAGAGTTTATGATTGGCTTGGTCAAAAAATCCGTTTGGATAGAGCTTATTATCCAATTCTTGCTTTTATCCTTATCATACCAGTCGGAATCTTCTTACCCCAAATCCTTGGTGGTGGAAATCAGCTGGTTCTTTCCCTGACTGAGCAAGATTTTAGTTTCCAAGTTCTATTAGCTTACTTTTTGATTCGCTTTGTTTGGAGCATGATTAGTTATGGAAGTGGCCTTCCAGGAGGAATTTTCTTACCAATTTTGGCGCTTGGGTCCTTACTTGGTGCCCTAGTTGGTGTTATTTGTGTCAATCTTGGTCTTGTCAGTCAAGAGCAGTTTCCTATCTTTGTCATTCTGGGAATGAGTGGCTACTTTGGAGCGATTTCTAAAGCTCCCTTAACCGCTATGATTCTAGTAACCGAGATGGTAGGAGATATTCGTAATCTCATGCCACTTGGCTTAGTGACCTTGGTCGCCTACATCATTATGGACCTACTCAAGGGTGCACCAGTCTATGAGGCTATGTTGGAAAAAATGCTGCCAGAAGAAGCAACAGATGAAGGAGAAGTCACCCTCATTGAAATTCCTGTATCAGACAAAATCGCTGGAAAACAGGTTCATGAACTCAACTTACCACACAATATCCTTATTACAACCCAAGTCCATAATGGCAAGAGCCAAACAGTTAACGGCTCAACCAGAATGTATCTAGGAGATATGATTCACCTTGTTATTCCAAAAAGTGAAATTGGGAAAATAAAAGATTTATTGTTGTAGATCAAAAATCTTATTACATAATTTTTATTATGTAATAAAAATATCAAGAATATTTTGTTGATTTTGATAAGGGAAGAATACATCATAATGAAAATACTAGATGTTCTATATGAATTTTATGGTGATTTTGAATTCATTAAAGAAAAGTGGAATGAAAAATACGAAGGTATTCTTATCAAAATAAAGGATGAGCAAGGATATAAAAGATGCCGCTTAGCAAAAAGAACACCGAAAAAAGAAGGGTATTTTACAGTTTTTTGAAAAAAAGACAAAAATAACATGAACATTCCTTACACCAATGAAGATTTGGGAACTGAACTTGTTATCGTTGTCATCGATAATGATAAAAAGGGGCTATTTATTATTCCAAACGAAGTTGCTATTTGTAAGAAAATTCTCTCAACAAAAAACAGCAAAGGAAAAATGTCCATGCGATTTTATCCGCCTTGGTGCACAAATTTAAATACATTAGAGAAATTGAATTACAAGAATGACTTTGAAAAATTTTTAGTGGATTCATATCTAACACAAAGACTTGGTTCCTATGAAAAAAGAACCAAGTCTTTGTGTTAGTTTCTCAAGAATAAAGTACATTTTTTGCTAACTTGTACCAAAAAAATTTTTTAGTTATCGGACTTTATTAACTGTTATTAAATCATTTTTAGTTACTTTAATAGAAGGCTATGCAACATCTTTCCGAAAAACTATAATTTTCTTGAAAAATATATAAGTCTATGCTATACTACTAGTAGACTTATTTATGGAGAAAATACATGAAACGTGAGATTTTACTGGAACGAATCGACAAACTAAAACAAATCATGCCCTGGTATGTTCTGGAATACTACCAATCAAAGCTTGCTGTTCCCTACAGTTTTACAACCTTGTACGAATACCTCAAGGAATACGATCGATTTTTCAGCTGGGTTTTGGAGTCTGGTATTTCAAACGCTGATAAAATGTCTGATATTCCTTTATCTGTCTTGGAAAACATGTCAAAGAAAGATATGGAAGCCTTTATCCTTTACCTACGTGAACGTCCTTTGCTCAATGCTAATACAAGCAAACAAGGAGTTTCACAGACAACTATAAATCGGACCTTGTCAGCACTTTCTAGTCTTTACAAGTATCTGTCCGAGGAGGTTGAAAACGATCAGGGGGAACCTTATTTCTATCGTAATGTAATGAAGAAAGTTTCAACAAAGAAAAAGAAAGAAACGCTTGCTGCAAGAGCTGAAAACATCAAGCAAAAACTCTTTTTAGGTGATGAAACAGAAGGTTTTCTAACTTATATTGACCAAGAGTATCCACAACAACTTTCAAATCGCGCCCTATCTTCATTTAATAAAAATAAAGAACGTGATTTGGCTATCATTGCCCTTCTCTTGGCGTCTGGTGTCCGCTTATCTGAAGCTGTTAATCTGGATATAAGGGATCTCAATCTCAAAAGGATGATTATTGATGTCACTCGAAAAGGTGGCAAACGTGACTCGGTCAATGTTGCTGCCTTTGCAAAACCTTATTTAGAAAATTATCTAGTCATTCGTAATCAACGCTATAAGACAGAAAAAACAGATACAGCCCTTTTTTTAACACTCTACAGAGGTGTTCCTAATCGTATCGATGCTTCCAGCGTTGAGAAAATGGTTGCTAAGTACTCTGAGGACTTCAAAGTCCGTGTAACACCCCATAAACTACGCCATACGCTAGCAACCAGGCTCTATGATGCCACTAAATCGCAAGTTTTGGTCAGCCATCAGCTAGGACATGCCAGTACACAAGTTACTGACCTCTATACCCATATCGTCAATGATGAACAAAAAAATGCTCTAGATAGTTTATAAAATACATAAAATAAATTATGTAATATTTGATTTTAATAAAAGAAGCTGGTCCTACAACCAACTTCTTTTTTGATTTATCCAACTACCGCTTCAGCGATTTCTTCACGGCTAATACCAGCGAAGTAACGTGTAATATCGATACTTTCCAGTGCCTTAAGGACATCTTCGCGTTCGTATTTCACTCCACGAAGGACATCTTCTACTGCAGCAACGTCTTCGATACCAAAGAAGTCACCATAAATCTTGATGTCTTGGATTTTTGATTCGATGACATTAGCAAAGACTTCCGCCTTACCACTAGTGAATTTGGTTCCACGACGGACGTTAAATTCAGGTGATTTACCATAGTTCCAGTCCCAAGTTCCAAACTTAGTATCTTTGATGCGATTGATTTCAGCCAATTCTTCATCTGAGAATACATACTCAGTCATCTCAGGGTATTCTTTTTTCATGTATTCCAAGAGTAAGTCACGGAATTCTTCGACTGTGATTTGTTCTGGTAATTCATTGATAATATTGGTCACACGAGCACGAACAGATTTCACACCTTTTGATTCAAATTTATCCTTTGAAACCTTAAGGGCATTTGCTAGGACTGACAAATCAACGTCAAAGAGCAAGCAACCGTGGTGCATGATACGGCCATTAATATAGGCTTGGGCATTGCCACAGAACTTCTTACCATCAATCTCAAGGTCATTACGACCTGTGAACTCAGCTTTAACCCCAAGTTGAGCCAAAGTATTGATAACTGGAGTTGAGAAGCTCTTAAAGTCAAAGGCCTTATTTTCATCTTCTTTTGAGATAATCGTGTAGTTGAGGTTATTTAAATCGTGGTAAACAGCTCCACCACCGCTGATACGGCGAACTACCTCAATACCATTTTCGCGAACATAATCACGGTTGATTTCTTCGATAGTGTTCTGGTGACGTCCGACAATGATAGATGGTTTGTTAATCCAAAGTAGGAAGATTTGATCCTCATCCAATAGGTGTTTAAAGGCGTATTCTTCCAAGGCAATATTAAAGGCAGTGTCGTTTGAATGATTGATAATGTATTTCATGATATCCCTTTATACGATAGAGACTGGAAAGCACCTTTCCAGTCTAATCTATCTTTCTTTTATTTTTTCTTAGGTGAATGGATGGCCATTCCTAAAACATCCGCAAATGCTTCGTACATCACTTCAGAGTAGGTTGGGTGTCCGTGGATAGTCTTCAGCATTTCTTCAACAGTAATTTCCATTTCGATAATGCTTGACGCTTCGTTGATCAATTCAGCAGCTGCAGGACCAATGATGTGCACACCAAGAATTTCCCCGTATTTCTTATCTGCAATGACTTTTACGAAACCTTGAGCAGCATCAGAAGCAATGGCACGACCGTTAGCAGCAAAGTTGAATTTACCAATGGCTACATCGTATTTCTCACGGGCTTGCTCTTCTGTTAAACCGACTGCTGCTACTTCAGGAAGAGTGTAGATAGCTGCTGGAGTCAAGTTCAACTTGGCAACAGCATGATTTCCTTTAAGGGCATTTTCAGCGGCAACTTCACCCATACGGAAAGCTGCGTGAGCCAACATCTTAGTACCGTTGATGTCACCTGGTGCGTAGATACCTGGAACAGAAGTTTCCATGTATTCGTTGACCTTGATACGTCCACGATCCAATTCAAACTCAACTTCGCCAATACCTTCAATGTCTGGCACACGACCGATTGAAAGAAGAGCTTTATTTGCGATGATATCGTCTTTTCCTTCAACCTTGATACGAAGTTGACCATTTTCCTCGATGATTTCTTGAAGTTTAGTGTCAGTTAAGATGGTCATACCTTTACGCTCAAGAATCAAGCGAAGGTTCTTAGAAACTTCAGCGTCCATAGCTGGGACGATACGGTCCATCATTTCGACAACAGTCACTTTTGAACCAAATGTCATAAAGGCCTGACCAAGTTCGATACCAACAACTCCTCCACCGATGATAACAAGGCTTTCTGGCACTTCATTCATTTCAAGGATATCATCGCTGGTCATGACAAGTGGAGATTCCATACCAGGGACGTTGATCTTGCTGACTTTTGAACCACCAGCAAGGATGATTTTCTTGGTTTCAAGCAATTCAGAACCATTTACCAAGACATTCTTGTCTTTAGTAATAGTACCGATACCCTTATGAACAGTAACTCCGTAGCTACGAAGAAGTCCAGCAACTCCACCAACCAAAGTATTGACAACCTTAGACTTGGTTTCAAGTAGTTTGTCCATATCTACAGTGAAGTTTGGATTTTCGATTACGATACCACGGTTTGCGGCATGACCAATGTTTTCGATGATTTCAGCGTTGTGAAGGTAGGTCTTGGTTGGAATACAACCACGGTTCAAGCATGTTCCACCAAGTTCAGATTTCTCAACAAGGGCAACCTTACCGCCAAGTTGAGCAGCTTTAATGGCTGCAACATAACCAGCAGGACCTCCACCAATGACAACGATATCAAAGGCATCATCGCTCTTACCATCATCGTTTGAGGCACTTGCTGCAGGTGCTGGGCTAGCTTCTGGCACTGCTGCTCCAGCTGTTGGGATATTTTCCCCTTCTTCACCAAGGTAACCGATAACTTCCGTTACAGGGACAGTTTCACCATCTCCTTTGAGGATGGCAATCAAGTATCCATCTTCTTCGGCTTCCAATTCCATGCTGACTTTGTCAGTCATGATTTCCAAAAGGATTTCTCCTTCTTTTACAAATTCTCCGACTTTTTTATTCCATTGGACGATTTGTCCTTCTGTCATATCCACGCCGGCTTTTGGCATAATTACTTCTAAGGCCATGTCTTCCTTCCTTTATCTATATCTTAAAAATGAATACTCTTGCTCTTAAATCAACATTGAGATTGGATTTTCAATCAATTCTTTCAAGTCCTTCATAAACTTAGCACCAGCCATACCATCTACGACACGGTGGTCAATGGTTAATCCTAGGCTCATGATAGGGCGAATAACAATCTCACCATTGACGACAACTGGCTTCTCAATTGTCGAACTGACACCAAGGATAGCTGAGTTTGGTTGGTTGATGATAGGACCAAAGG
>ERZ1674093.227-NODE-228-length-12137-cov-6.154610_pt1 | contig 12137 bp, 9 predicted proteins | sample MGYA00581116_ERZ1674093 | MGnify/ENA primary metagenome ERZ1674093 (study PRJEB41354, sample SAMEA4873337) | human saliva metagenome | biome: human-associated habitat [ENVO:00009003]; feature: mouth environment [ENVO:08000002]; material: saliva material... | reverse complement strand
CCGCGTAGGGATAAAAGTTGTGGACGAGTGGCAGATAAGTTTGGACTACGTACGTAGCTCTAATATCTACGTACGTGGATATTTGGATTTGCGTGCTTGGTCTTTAAGACTACGTGCGTAGATACAGAAAAACCACTACGAGAAGGCGTCTTTTTCTTCGCGAGAAGGACACTTTTCCCTCCGCTGGATGAGAGGAATACGCGCGATAAGGCGAAGGGCTTGTGTCTCTCTTTGGAGGGGCATATCGGGGAGCTGGGCGTGCGATACCTTAGCACAATAAGTAGGGGTTAGGACTCTATGCAACAGGCTCAGTACTGCTAACTACTGGTGACCAGTACTACTTTACTCGGTGACCAGTACTGGTTGCTTTTACCTCAAGATACGATGAGCTGGCAGAGTGCTGTGAGCACTCTGTGACGTCTTGGGTGAAAGAGAAGGTGGGGTTATTCCTCGGGGAGGAGCGGCTCGCCGAGGTCGCGTAGGCCTTCGATGAAGTAGGGGCGTGTGATGTCCCGTGGCTTGAGGATCTCCCGATCCCAAGTGATGAGGTCGATGTCCACGGGGATGGCTTCGGGGTGCTTCTTGCGCTGCTCGGGGGTACGGCCTGTATGACGCTCCAGTGCCTTGAGGTGTGCGGCGAAGGTCTCCAGCTCCATGCTTGTCTCTCCTACGGCTACTTGGTCGGTGAAGAGCGCATCGGAGAGCCCGAAGCTGATGGGGGCAGACTCGCGAGCAGGGGAGAAGGTGAGGCGCTCCAGCCCGAGATCGCGGAGCCCCGCTTGGGCCAGAGAGAGGTGTTTCTGTGGCTCACTATTAGAGCCCAAGGTCAAGACAAAGCGATGGAGCTTCATGGTCACTTGCTGTCGGTGTGCTGGGTGTGTACAGAGGCCTCGTGGATCGAGCTGAAGAGCTCCCTGAGGAAGCCTTCATCCAGTCCCAAGGCACGGCCCTGTGATAAGCGGTCCTCCAGCAGACTGCGGTAGCGGTCGGGCTGCACGATAGGCAGGTGGGCACTGGCCTTGATATGCCCGATCTCTTCGGAGACGATCATACGCTCCCGCAGCAGGCGCAGGAGTTCGGCATCGATGTGGTCGATCTTCTCCCGTAGCCCACTGAGCATGCGATCATCGGTCGGGTGGGCAGGGCGGAGATCCAGCTGGGAGAGGATGGTGATGAGGTCGGTGGGGGTGAGCTGCTGTGCGGCATCACTCCAGGCACTCTCAGGCTTAGGGTGCGTCTCGACCATCAGGCCGGAGAAGTTCATCTCCAGCCCCATACGGCTGACCAGCGGTACGAGGTCTCGGCGCCCAGCGATATGGCTGGGGTCAACGAGGATCGTAAGCTCGGGATGGCGACGGCGTAGCTCAATGGGGATTTGCCAGAGGGGCGCATTACGATAGAGCCCCTTGGCGTAGGTGCTGAAGCCGCGGTGTATAGCCCCTATCTGAGGGATACCTGCTTGGTAGAGGCGCAGGAGAGCGCCTTCCCACAGCTCGATGTCGGGGTTGAGTGGGTTCTTCACCAGCACGGTGACGCGCTCTCCGCTGAGGGCTTCGGCAAGCTCTGCCATGGCAAACGGGCTTGTCGTCGTGCGTGCCCCGATCCAGAAGGTATCCAGCCCTGCAGCCAGTGCTTCCTCCACATGGCTGGCGGAGGCTACTTCCGTGGCGACCTGCATACCCAGCTCACGCTCGACGCGCTGGAGCCAAGGCAGGCCTTCGCTACCTACCCCCTCGAAGGAGCCCGGGCGTGTGCGGGGCTTCCATAGGCTGGCACGGAAGAGGCGGATACCTCGGGCACGCAGCGCCTCGGCTGTCGCGAGGGTTTGTGCTTCGGTCTCGGCACTACAAGGGCCAGCAAAGACTATATAAGGGAAGGGGGAGGGATGACGGAGGGCGAGTGGGCGGAAGGGCGAGGCTTGCATGGGCGAGCGAGTGAGGGGCTGGGACTACGCTTGGGGCTCTGCGCCGAGCTCTTCGATGAGGCGGAGCATAGAGCGGTAGAGGACGGAGTGCCAGGGATGGGTCTTCTGCGAGAGCAGATCGTTGTGCCAAAGGAGATTGAGCTCGCCGTTGTATCGAGCTGTCGTCCGGATGAGGTCGTGTGCGATACGCTCGGCTTCATCTTGCTCCAGCGCCATGTAGCGCTGATCACTCAGCGTCAGGTCGCGTAGCACGAGGGGGTGGAGGATGAGCTCCGTCAGAAGGCGGGTATTGGGATTGATGAACTTCACCGGACGGCACGTGCCGAGACGGAAGCCGACGACATCGGCATAGCCCATCGAGTAATCATTGCGGAAGCCCGAGACGTAAGCCTGAAGGAGGTCCTCTGGCTCGCAGGAGGTGAGCTTATTGTGTCGCAGGCCACGGGGGCGCTGACGGAAGGCCTTCTCGAACTGATGGCGCTCCTTGCTGATGAGCTCCGACTGGTGCCCCGCGGCATAGCTGCACTGTAGTGCTAAGAGGACCTTGTGCTTGGCGGCTATCGAGAGGATACGACGGAGGTAGAGGGAGTGGAGGCTGTAGTAAGGCTTATCCAGCGGGTGGCGCGAGGGCATGCGGATGAAGAGGAAGATATCCGATCTATCCCGACCCAAGCTATCGCAGGTATTACGATCCCACTTGAGGAACTTGGGGAAGGTGAAGTAGTCGTCCTCGACATCTGCTGAGAAGCTCAGGCGTGCAGCCTCTAAGGGACTCTTCTTCTGCTTGAGCCATGCACGTAGGAAGCTTCTCCAGCCACGATAGTTGTACGGGCGGGAGAGGTCGTGGGTGAGGTTGACTCTGCTGAAGGTCTTGGGGCGCTCCTCGAGGCGCAGGTTGTGTCGCTCAGCGATCCCCGTCTCGAGGAGGATCTGTCTGAGGGCCTCGCCGTACTCGTCGATGATGGGGCGGTGTAGGAAGCCTGCTCGATAGGGGAGCGAACTCTTCCCTGGGAAGCGGCCATAGGAGTCACGCTCACTACGTCGGTACATCTCCTCATAGCGGGAGATGAGGAAGTAGGTCGAGGCGAGGAGGTCGGCATGGATGATGAGCTGACTCCCGTCAGCACTCCACTCCTCTCGGGGCTCGCCGAAGAGTAGCGGTATCCCTCGCCACGTCTTCAGCGGGAGGGTGGGCATCGACTCCTTGGTGCCGTAGACGTCCATCTTGAAGAAGCCCGAGGGGATGATGACGATGGGATAGAGCTTCATCTGCTCAGGATCGTCGGTATAGCCGATGGCTTCGAAGCGACGCTGGTAGCGGTCGGCACCTTCACTCTGTACCCAGAGCGAGCCGACGAGGAAGTCAATGAGGTACTGGCGTATCTTCTTGCAGAGCATGGGTGTGGGATTACTCTTGTGCTGGGCTCAGAGAGAGCACGGCTTCGATAGGATGGTGATCCGACTCGCTGGCAGTCTTGTCGACCTCACAGCTGATAGCACGGAAGGCCGAGCCGTAGAGGATGTGGTCAATGCGCACGATGAAGGGGCGCGTCTTGAAGGTAAAGCCGAAGCCATTGCCACGCTCGACGAAGGCGTCCTTCAGCCCATCGGCGATCTTGCGACGGGTATAGGAGAGGGGCGTGTCGTTGAAGTCACCACAGACGATGACACGCTCGGTGCCGTAGCTCTGTATGAGCTGGTGGATGACGTTCGCCTGTACGCCATGGGCACGGAAGGTCGGTGCGAGCTTTGCACCCATGGCGTCCTTCAGGCGGACGGCATCGCCTTGAGAGGCCAAGCGTAGGTAGTCCTCGCCATCGACACGGCGCAGATGGAAGGACTCGAGGTGCACATTGATGATGAGTGTCTCCTCGCCACGGATGAGCACCTTGTAGGCTATAGCTCCGTTGACCCAAGAGTCGATAGGTATCTCCTTGGTCTCGGTGATAGGGTACTTGGAGAGAAGCGCGAGGGTACTCCCACCACGATTCACGCGATTCACCTGGATATAGGGATAGTCCTTGTCGAGATAGCTACGCAGGGTCTTTGAGACGACACCTGCCCAAGGATTCTGATTGAGCATCGCCTCCTGTAGGCAGACGATGTCAGCACCACTGCTTTTGATGTACTGCAGGATGGCGTTGGGGCTGGTCTTGGTGTGGGGCTTGAAGCCGAAGGCGCAGACGTTGTAGGAGAGCACGCGTATCGCATCATCTTCGTCGCCGAGGATCTTTGCCGAGCGGCTGATGGGGAAGTAGGTGAGGAGCTGTGGCAGGGAGATGAGCCATACGACTCCGACGAGGATGAGGCGCTTCTTGTCGAGTGCGATGAGCCAAAAGAGGCTCACGAGGAGCTGTGCTAAGAGAAGGCCTGGGAAGAGCAAGCCTAAGAAGCTTGGGAGGATCCAGGTCTTCGGTGCTATGTACCCCGAGTAGGCCCCGATGAGATAGACCCCAGAGATGAGGAGTGTCCCCACGAGGAGGAGGACTCGTGCGATACGTGAGCTGAAGGTGAAGAGAGCGCGAAGCTTCATTATTTGGTTGCCGTGGGCAGGGTTAGTTCTTGTCTTTGGGGAGGTTCTTCATCAAGCGACGGCGCTCCTCTGGGCTTAGGCTGGAGAAGCTCGAGTGACGGGTCTTGCGTAGCAGCTCCTCTCGGTCGCTGGTGAAGACGCTCGCGGGGTGCTTGGCTTGCTTGCGGTAGTAGAGGCCGCAGGCGATACCGAAGAGGAGCCCTCCGAGGTGCGCTAAGTGTCCGCCTAAGTTCCCTCGTCCGGCACTGAGGAAGACGAGGAAGAGGAAGCCCCAGAGGGCGATGGGTGGGACGCGATTCCCCGTAAAGCGCAGGGTGAACGAGGAGAAAATCTTGCGATCTATCATGACTGCCGCAGCGCATACGCTGAGGATGGCTGCTGAGGCTCCTTGTAGCGAGAGGGGAGGGATAGTCTGTGCTCCGAGGAGCTGGTAGCCTAAGAGGTAGGTCAGTGCCCCTGCGATGATGCCTCCGATATAGGTCCAGAGGAATCTGTGTGTACCGAGTCGATGCGCCATCACGGGGAGGAGCGCATAGACCAAGCACATGTTGCCAAAGAAGTGGAAGAAGTTGAGGTGGGGGAGGGCATACGTGACGAGCGACCAAGGGTGGTAGAGTACCTTGTCCCACTCGGGGTAGAATGAAAGCGAGAGCCCGAGATCCCACCAGCGTAAGGGTGTGATAAGCGTGCAGGCCCAAGAGGTCAGCCCGATAAGGAGGTAGGCGAAGGTATGCAGGATGAGGAGACGCATGACGATGCTCCCCTCTTGCCAGTACTCTTTATATAGCTTCTGCCAGTTCATCGAAGACCTATCGGATAACCCCCTTCTTACGCCAGAGATAGATGAGGATAGCCCCGCCGATCATCCCACCGAGGTGAGCGAAGTGGGCTACCTGACCCCAAGTGTTGTGGATGCCAGCGAAGAGCTCAAAGGCGCCGTAGAGGAAGACGAAATACTTCATCTTCAGCGGTATGGCGAAGCCAATGAGGACGTATGAATTGGGGAAGAGTACGCCAGAGGCAAGGAGAATGCCGAAGACAGCTCCCGATGCCCCCACGGTATTCAGCATACTGAGGAAGGTGTCGAGTGGTACGATCCCCGATGGGAGCTGTACGCTCGCGTATTGTACGACCTCGCGTAGCTCATAGTACCAGCTCAGCTCCTGCACCAGTCCTGCGCTAATACCGCAGAGGAGATAGTAGATCAGATAGCGCTTGCTGCCCCAGAAGTACTCGATGCTCGAGCCGAACATATAGAGCGCGAACATATTCGACAGTACGTGCTCGATGGACGAGGTGCTGTGGAGGAACTGATACGTCAGGAGCTGCCACACTCGGAAGGCTGAGGACTCGAAGTAGTGCAGGCCAGCGACCTCCGCAAGGTCAAAGCCTCGACGCAGTAGCAGGACTGAGGCGAAGTAGATGATGAAGTTGATGACGATCAAGTTGCGGGTCACTGGGGGAGCCCAGCGAGCCCAGGCGGAGGAGGACTGTTGCATGCAGCGCTATGGAGTGATGATGGAGTCTATCTAATATATGGGGCTCTCGGGGATATGCTCACCTGAAAAGCCCCGTCTCACAAAGATAACTATTCTTCCCCGCTTCTTTGTTGCACAGCAGGAAGCGAAATAGCCCCGCAGGAGGTCATCCTGCGGGGCTATTTATATCCTACGGCTTCGGTGCGCGGGCAGGGATGCCTCAGCGCAGATGGGCCGTACGGGTGTGGACTACTTGATACGCTTGTAGCCGTAGACAGCGAGGTCACCGAGCTCTTCTTCGATGCGGAGGAGCTGGTTGTACTTAGCCATACGGTCGGTACGGCTGAGCGAACCGGTCTTGATCTGACCAGAGTTCGTAGCTACAGCGATGTCAGCGATCGTAGCATCTTCCGTCTCACCAGAGCGGTGTGAGGTGACGGAGGTGAAGCCGTGGCGGTGAGCCATATCGATAGCGTCGAGGGTCTCGGTGAGCGTACCGATCTGGTTGACCTTGATGAGGATCGAGTTACCGCAGCCTTCGGCGATACCGCGACGAAGGTACTCAACATTCGTGACGAAGAGGTCGTCACCTACGAGCTGGATCTTCTTGCCGAGCTTGTCGGTAAGCTTCTTCCAACCTTCCCAGTCGTTCTCAGCCATACCGTCTTCGATGGAGTCGATGGGGTACTTCTCTACGAGCTCGCTGAGGAAAGCGACCTGCTCATCGATCGTGCGCTTCTTACCGTTCTCACCTTCGAACTTCGTGTAGTCATAGATGCCATCCTTGAAGAACTCAGAGGAAGCGCAGTCCATAGCGATGGTGATATCCTTACCGGGGACGTAGCCAGCCTTTTCGACAGCCTTGAGGATAGACTCGATAGCGTCTTCCGTACCGTTGAGGGCAGGAGCGAAACCACCTTCGTCACCTACAGCGGTGCTGAGGCCACGGTCGTGGAGGACCTTCTTCAGTGCGTGGAAGACTTCAGCACCCATACGGAGACCTTCGCGGAAGCAGCATGCACCCACAGGGCGGATCATGAATTCCTGGAAGGCGATAGGAGCGTCAGAGTGCGAGCCACCGTTGATGATGTTCATCATAGGTACGGGGAGCACGTAGGTATTGGTACCACCGATGTAGCGGTAGAGGGGGATGTCGAGGTACTGAGCAGCAGCCTTAGCGACGGCGAGAGATACACCGAGGATAGCGTTAGCGCCGAGGTTGCTCTTGGTCTTGGTGCCATCGAGAGCGATCATCTTCAGGTCGATCTCACGCTGGTTCAGGGCGCTCATGCCGTAGAGCTCAGGTGCGATGACGTTGTTGATGTTCTCTACTGCCTTGAGGACACCCTTACCGAGGTAGCGACCCTTGTCGCCGTCACGGAGCTCGAGAGCTTCGTTTTCGCCCGTGGATGCACCGCTGGGTACAGCTGCACGACCGATGATACCACACGCAAGGTGTACGTCTACTTCTACTGTGGGGTTCCCACGGGAGTCGAGGATCTCACGCCCGACGATCTTGATAATTTCCATAAAACTAATTCGAATTAGCAAATCTGTCTATATAGACTTTTCTGTCTCCTACAAAGGTACAACGAATATATGATATTCAACTGCCCGAGTTACAAGAGAATGGACAAGGTGATAAGGGCGCTCCTCTGCACCCTACTTAAGACCTTTCAAAAGCGACACTCTAGACCTTTCAAAAGCGACACTCTCGGTAGCGGAAAAGTGCCCCACAGCACGCTACGAAAAGGTGTGCTGTGAGGCGAAGGTGGGGATGTAAGGGCAGAAACGAGAGCGCCTTAGATGCGAAGCGTAGCCGTCATGATGAGCTCGCGGGGGCGGAGTGGTACGGCGAAGCTCGAGATGTCGGTGGCGGAGAGGCGGGTCACTTGGTAGGCAGTCTGACCCCATAGGTTCGCTAAGCGGGCGGTGAGCTTGATGCGCTTGCTGACAGTCCAGGTGGCGTCGAGGTCACCGAAGAGGGTATGCTTGTACTCTCTCGGGGCGACCTCATTCATCGAGTGGACGACCTGCAGACCGAGGAGCCAGCGATCACCGAGGGGGAGGCCTGCCTCGAAGCTCTCACGTAGGGAGAGGACGGGGCGTAGCTTCGCGAGTGGGTGATGTATCCATAGACTGCTGAGCTCGAAGGTGTAGGCCAGCTCCAGCGGGGAGAGCTTGTTGCACGTCATCGTGAGGCTGGGCACGAGGAGGTCGCTCTGGATCTGATAGACACGCTGTGCCTGTGAGGAGATGTAGCTCGAGTGGCTGTATCGTAGCTCGGCATGTAGGCTCAACCCGAGTGGTGCGATGGATTTGTCGACGACGCCCGCTGCGGAGAAGGTCTGGCGGTGGTGCGTGCTGTCGATGGGGATGCTCACCGTGCGGTCGAGACTATAAGTATAGTCACGGTAGTAGCCGCGGGTCGTGTAGTTGTAGCTCAGATGGAGGTAGGTGAAGAAGAGCTCCAGCGGATTGCGATAGGTGAGGCGGAGCGAGCTGGAGAGGGTCTGCTGACTGTAGAGGTGCTCGAGACTCTGGTAGTAGAGGCGGTAGCCTCGTCTCTGGGTGCTGGGGCTGTAGTAGCCGTCGAGGTCGGGGCGCTCGGAGTAGCTCCCACGTAGCCATAGCTCCCCGTGCTGCCCGAGGCTCGCCCTCATACTGAAGAAAGGGGCGATACGTAGGCGTGTCGCCTCATCGTGGCGCATACCTACCTGAAGCATCTCCCGCTCGAGGGTAAGAGGGGTACCCACCGAGAGATAGAAGCCCTCGGGGCGGTAGCTGAAGGACGCGTCCAGTGCCAGGGAGAGGTCACGGTAGCTGCAGGAGCGGTCGAGGCTGGCGTAGGGCGTGTCAAAGCTCCGTAGATCGGCCGTGGCTGCCAGCCCCGTATGAAGTGCGGTGGTACGGGAGAAGTGGAAGCTCGTCGAGGCTTGATGCGTCGTGTGAAGCTGGGTGATGCGTCGCTCTTCGTAGAGCGTCTGTGTGGGGAGTGCCGCCTCGGTCCACTCGCCACGGAGCGTCTCTCCTGCGGTGTAGCCACGTGTGGAGGAGACGAAGTCAAGGATCGTACCGCCTAAGCGGAGGGTCGTCTGCAGGGCTGCTTGGAGCCAAAGTGGCTCCTGCCGTAGCCCCAAGGTGTACTCGCGGCTATTGGAGCGAAGGCCCTCCGTTTGGTCGGAGCGCCTACCTCCGAAGCGCAGCTCACCTACGAGATAGCGCTTGGGTGCATTGTGCTCGTAGCGCAGGGCGGCATTGTAGTAGTTGGGGCTTTGGGTCAGCTGTGATGTCTCGTAGAGGTCGAGGGGTGTAGTGCCGAGGTAGTGGGTCTCGCTCTCTGAGCTGAGGCGTCGGCGGTCGTGGTAGCCTGAGACGTTGATGCGGAGGTTACTGTACTCCCCGAGCTTCTGCAGGTCATTGATGCCCCAGTTGAAGCCTCTATCATCGAGGTAGCGCCCGATGTCGAGAGGTGGGCGCTGTGGGGAGGAGGTCTGTAGGGCGGTCGAGGGAAGGGAGATCTGTGGAAGGCCACTCCCTGCGTCGTGCTGCTGCTCGAAGTCTGACGAGAGGTCTATCCCCGTATTATTCCCCTTGAGTGAGGTGATGAGCTGATTCGTCGGTGAGGCCTGCATGAGGAAGGCCTTGCCCTCCCAGAGTGGCGCAGGCAGGCCCGTTCCTGCTGAGACTTCCCCGAAGGGACGGAAGCGTGAGGCCTTGCTCAGACGGATGTTCAGCGCTGCCTGGTCGCTGGAGACGAGGCCCTGTAGGACGCGCTTGTGCTGGTTGTGCTCGATGACATCGACCTGATCGACGGCATTGATGGGGATGTTGCGCGAGGCCTGCGTGTAGTTGCTACCCAAGGGATCTTGCCCCTCGATGTAGAACTTATTGATCGGCTTACCCTGATACTCTATCCGTCCATTCTCCTTGACCTCTACTCCGGGGAGCTTCTTGATGACATCCTCGAGGTAGCGGTCTCGCTTGCCTGCGAAGGCCTTGACGCGGTAGCGGAGCGTGTCGCCCCGTACGGCGATGGGGCGTGCCTTGATATGCACCTCACGTATCGGCGTCGTCGAGGGCTGGAGACGCACGGTGAAGCTATCTCCCGAGAGCTCGCTGATGCGTAGCTCTTGCTTCGTATAGCCTAAGAGGACGAAGGAGAGGACCTGGTCTTGTGGCGTGAGGCGAAAGCGTGCCTCGCCCTTAGCGTCGCTCTGCGTGAAGGCCGTGCGGTGCCGCTCGCCGTCCCATGCAGAGCACAGGACGTCGACGATGGGGGCACCTGTCTCGGCATTGACGATGCGGGCGGTCACGTGGCGCTCACTCGTCTGCCCATGCGCTTGCCCTATGGGGAGCAGGAGGAGCAGGGTGAGAAGGCACCATAGGAGTCGGGGCGTGTAGTCGTAGTGTCTCATAGTGGTATCGTGTGAGGGCGGAGGGGAGGGATGCGCTACTCCAGCTCGATGGGGTTGTAGGGCTTGCTATGATGCTTGACGGGCTTGTTCCTGGGGTCAGGGGTGACGATGTCGGAGGTGAAGAGGTCGGGCTGCTCGTGGTAGGTCCTCTGGAGCTTCGCCACCACTTCCCTCGTGGTCTCGAACCACATGCGCCGCGCTCGCTCGTAGATGTATTCCTCTGACGGAGCTTTCTCGAAGCCTACGAGCGTATAGATATGCTCGCGCTGGGTGTCGTAGATGCAGGTGATGAGGCCAGGAAGTCCGCCGAACTTAAAGGGCCCATAGGGGAAGGGGATCTCCTCGGTGTACCAAGCTATGTAGTCTCGTCCGCGGAAGCGTGTCGTGGCCTTGTGGCACGTATAGCCTAAGACCGTGCTATCGCCCCGAGCCATCGTCCACTGGAGCTGGGGGATCGGCTCGGTGTAGTGGTACTTGTTGATGAAGATCTTCTCGTGGGCATTGATCATCCCCTTGGAGCGGTCGAAGATGAGCTTCAGATGAGATAAGGTAGCTTTATAGGCAGCGTCACTCTCCGCCTCAAATTCCCCATATTTCTTCCTCGCCTTCACCGAAGCATTCCATATCGAGTCACTACGTAGCGCTCCATAGTCGAGGAAGGCTTGGTAGTTCCTGCCTATCTGCAGGACCTGCATCCAGTGATAAGCTGAGGGGGTAGACGGGTCGTCTCGGTACTGCTTCTCATAGTAGGCCCGATACTGCGCGTAGTCGAATATGGTCATCTGCATGGAGTCACTCGGCTCATATACATAGGTGTAGTCCGGGAAGACCTTGGGCTTTTGCCCTGTAGCAGGAAGGCTTAGGCACCCTATCCCGATAGCGAGGGATAGGGTGCGGAGAAGCGAACGTATCATAGCTCAGCGGGGTTATTCCAGCTCGATGGGATTGTAGGGCTTGGGCTTGCGGTTGATCTTAGTGCCAGGGGCTGGCGTGATAAGATCGGTCTTGAAGAGATTCGGCTGCTCGTGGAACTGTCGCTGGAGCTTATTGACCTCCTCGCGTGTGCCCTCGGTGGGCTTGCGTCGCCCGTTGCCGTAGTAGATGTAGTCTAAGGCGGGGGCTTTCTCAAAGCCTACAAGCGTGTAGATGTGCTCGCGCTGGGTGTCATAGATGCAGGTGATGAGTCCAGGGAGACCACCGAACTTATAGGGCCCATAGGGGTAGGGGATCTCCTCGGTGTACCAAGCGACGTAGTCTCGTCCACGGAAGCGCGTCGTGGCCTTGTGGCACGTGTAGCCCAAGATCGTGCTATCACCCTGAGCCATCGTCCACTGCTGCTGGGGGATGGGCTCGCTGTAGTGGTACTTGTTGATGAAGACCCTGTCGTGTGCGTCTAAGACGCCCTTGTTGCGGTCAAAGAGGAGCTTCACGTCGCGCTGCGATTCATCCCTAGCTGCAGACCATTCGGCGTGAAATTCAGCATCACTCTTGCCCGCCTTTACCGAGGCGTTCCATATCGAGTCGGCGCGTAGCTCCCCATAGTTGACGTAGCCCTGATACTTGCCCCCGATTTGTAGGAGCTGAAGCCAGCGATAGGACTTTGGGTCGGAGGGGACATCTCGATATTCCTTTTGGTAGTAGGCTCGGTATTGAGCATAGTCGAAGATGGTGAGGGCTATGGTATCGCTCAAGTCATAGTGCTTGTCGGGGCTTTGGGTAGCTTGAGCTGAAGCGGTCGTGCTGTGGAAGCACAGGCTCCCTATTCCGATCGTGAGGAATAGGGT
>ERZ1674093.217-NODE-218-length-12370-cov-11.895493_pt1 | contig 12370 bp, 9 predicted proteins | sample MGYA00581116_ERZ1674093 | MGnify/ENA primary metagenome ERZ1674093 (study PRJEB41354, sample SAMEA4873337) | human saliva metagenome | biome: human-associated habitat [ENVO:00009003]; feature: mouth environment [ENVO:08000002]; material: saliva material... | reverse complement strand
CACACTCTGGCCGTGTTGGTCGAAAACAAGCCCGGCGTGCTCACTCGCGTCGCCGAGCTTTTCGCCCGCCGTGCCTTTAATATCAAGTCGCTGACCGTGGGAGAGACCGAACACCCGGAGATCTCCCGCATGACCATCATCGTGGACGCAGACTCCGCGCCCATTGAGCAGGTGGTTAAGCAGCTCAACAAGCTCATCAACGTCCTCAAGGTCGTTGAGCTTGAACCCGAAGACTCCGTCGAACGGCGTCTGCTCATGATGAAGGTCCAGGCTGACGAGACCCGTCGCACCTCGGTCCTGCAGATCGTGGACCTGTTCCGCGCACACGTCGTCGACGTGCAACCCGAGTCGGTCGTTATCGAATCGATCGGCTCCCTATCCAAGCTGGAGGCGCTGCTGCGGGCCCTGGAGCCCTACGGTGTCACCGAACTCGTCCAGTCGGGCGCCGTGGCTATCGGCCGCGGGTCGCGCTCGATCACGGATCAACTGAAGGAGAAATGAAAATGGCAGAAATCATCTACGACGACGGCGCAGACCTGTCGCTGATCCAGTCCAAGAAGGTTGCCATCATTGGTTACGGTTCGCAGGGTCACGCGCACGCGCTGAACCTGAAGGATTCCGGAGTTGACGTGGTCGTCGGCCTGCGCCCCGGTTCCTCCTCCTGGGCCAAGGCTGAGGCCGCCGGCCTTGAGGTCAAGGACGTGGCCGAGGCCGTCGCCGAGGGCGACGTCGTCTCCGTGCTGCTGCCCGACCAGGTTCAGCGCTACGTCTACGCCGAGCAGATTGCCCCCAACCTGAAGGAAGGCGCCGCCCTCCTCTTCGCGCACGGCTTCAACATCCGCTACGGCTACATCGAGGTCCCCGAGGGCCACGACGTCGTCATGGTCGCCCCCAAGGGCCCCGGCCACAAGGTCCGCGAGACCTACACCCAGGGCAAGGGCACCCCGGACGTCGTCGCCGTTGAGGTGGACGCATCCGGCCAGGCCTGGGACCTCGTCCTGTCCTACGCGAAGGCCATCGGCGGCACCCGCGCCGGCGTCATCAAGACGACCTTCACCGAAGAGACCGAGACCGACCTGTTCGGCGAGCAGGCTGTCCTGTGTGGCGGCGTCTCCCACCTGATCCAGGCCGGCTTCGAGACCCTGGTCGAGGCTGGCTACCAGCCCGAGATCGCCTACTTCGAGGTCTGCCACGAGATGAAGCAGATCGTTGACCTCATCAACGAGGGCGGCATCACCAAGCAGCGTTGGTCCTGCTCCGACACCGCTGAGTACGGCGACTACGTCTCCGGCCCGCGCGTCATTGGCGAGTCCTCCAAGGAGGCCATGAAGGCTGTTCTGGCTGACATTCAGGACGGCACCTTCGCTCGCAAGTTCATCGCCGATCAGGATAACGGCGCCCTCGAGTTCAAGGCGCTGCGCGCCGAGGAAGAGGCCCACCCGATCGAGAAGACCGGCCAGAAGCTGCGCAAGGCCTTCGGCTGGACCGACTCCGACGAGGACTACACCGAGGGCAGCGCCGCGCGCTGATCTCAGCTCCGTTTCGGATAGCGTCAAGCCCCGGCCTCGTTCCTCTTATGGACGAGGCCGGGGCTGGTCTATGCGTTCGTCTGCCGCTAGCCAGAGGCGGCGCTCGGGTTTGGCCTCTGTGGATGCGCCAAGACGGACCGAGGGCCTCTCAGTGCTGACGGCAATGCGTGCGCCGCTTGTCGTGAGCTCAAGCGAGGCAACAATGTGGAGCTTGTAGCGTCGTGGTGTCGTGCTCGCGATCGCGCGCGGTCCCATCGTTGTCCCAAGCCAGTCTTCTCTTCGCGCTGGAAACGTGTGTCGGGTGTACGTTCGAGCTCTGTCACTCGGTCAAGAGAGATCGGGTTTGACCGATTGGGAGCTGGCTTGTTGGCGGGAAGAGCGCCGCTATCATGCCTTAGGCACAGAGTGTGACACCTGAAGCTGTCCGTGTGCGTTGGGATGGTGCTATTGGCTCCTTCTGGGCGAAGCTGGCGAGCAAGCGGGGTGTCACAGTTGTTCGCGTCCTTATGGTTTTGTGTTATCCATGGGGTCTGATGGGGCGCATACATGTCGTATAACTGGTTGGTCAGCATCTAAATTTGTATGATGAATCTTGTGGAGAGTGAGATATGACTTGCTCGCCTCAGAATGACCACCCACATCGGAAGGACCAACGATGACCCTCCGCCACTACGGGCGTGCCCTCGCGGCCCTCTCGGGAGCAGCGCTGCTATGCGCGACGCTCTCAGTTCCCGCGTTTGCAACGCCCACCAGTGACACTGACGCCGCCGCTCCCACGGTGGTCGCGGCAACCGATGAAGAATCGGCCCCGATCACCGTCACCGCCACTCGCACCGACTCCCACGGAGACAAGGTGTACGAGGGCGACCTCATCACCGTCACCTTCACCTACACCAACAACACCGACAATGCGCTCACCGTCTTCCCGGTGGACTCCAACCTATCCGGCGTTCTCACCACCGGTGCCCCCAACTGCCGCTGGCACAACCTGGCCGCGCACACGACCAAGCAGTGCACGACCGCGACCCACACCGTGACGGCAGCAGACGTAGCAGCCGGTAGCTTCACCCCCACCTCAACGTGGGCAGCCACCCGTGACCGTAACGGCACCGACGTCATCGCCGGTGGCATTACTGCCAACGCAGATCCGGTGACCGTCACCCAGGGCGATCGTCCCCCGGCCCCGGATCCGCTGGAGACTCCGCAGGACTACGCGATCGGCGACAAGGTCCGCCTCGCGTCCCCCGGCCTCGCCGGATTCAGCTGCCACCGCATCCCCGCTCTGACCACCGCCAACAACGGCTGGATCATCGCCTCGTGGGACGGTCGCCCGAACACCTGCCAGGACGCGCCTCAGGCCAACTCCATCGTCTACCGCATCTCCAAGGATGGCGGTAAGTCCTGGACCCCGATCAAGACCGCCCTCGCCGGCACCCCCGGCGCCCAGAAGATCGGCTACTCCGACCCCTCCTTCGTCGTGGACCGCACCACCGGAACGATCTTCCTGTTCTCGGTCAAGTCCTACGACGCTGGCCTCTTCCAGTCCCAGCTGGGCACTGATCCAGCGGCTCGTAACATCCTGCACGCCCACGTCGTCGAGTCCCACGACAACGGCGAGACCTGGGGGAACCCGCGCACCATCACCGACCAGGTGACCGCCGGATACGAGGGCCAGTGGTTCACCCGCTTCGCCTCCTCCGGTGAAGGCATCCAGCTGCGCTACGGCGCCCACGCCGGCCGCCTCATCCAGCAGTACGCCGTCGCCAACTCCGGAACGACCTCGCTGATGGCCGTCTCCGTCTACTCCGACGACCACGGCGCGACCTGGAAACCCGGCGCACCCACCGAGGGAAGCGCCGACGAGAACAAGGTCGTCGAGCTCTCCGACGGTCGCCTGCTGCTCAACTCGCGCACGCAGGGCACCGCAGGCCAGCGTCTTGAAGCCATCTCCTACGACGGTGGACAGACCTGGGGTCCCTTCCGCCACAACTGGGACCTGACGGACCCGCGTAACAATGCCTCCATCGTGCGCGCTTACCCGGATGCCCCCGAAGGCTCCGCGCGCGCCCGCGTCCTGCTCTTCTCCAACGCCGACTCCGCCAGTGCCCGCGCCAACGGTACGATTCGCATCTCCTACGATGACGGCTTCACCTGGAACGACGGCAAGGTCTTCGAGAGCGGCGAGATGGCCTACTCGACGCTGCACCCCCTCGGTGATGGTACCTGGGGCCTGCTGTACGAGTCAGGCGGATACAAGAACATCGAATTCATGCGCCTGGATGCCGACTACCTCGGCCTGACCGACCCCGGCGAAGAGGACGCCCCCGAGCCCGAGCCCACGCCGGACCCGCAGCCGCAGCCCGCCCCGGAACCGAACCCGACGGCCACTCCCGCCCACTGGGTCAACACCGGTTCGGGTTGGAAGTGGCAGCTGGAAGACTCCAGCTACGCGATGAACCAGACGATCGTCATTGGCGAGGCCACCTACCGCTTCGGCGCAGATGGCATGATGGTCACCGGCTGGGATAACCAGGGCGGCGTGTGGAGCTACTACAACGCCTACGGCGCTCGCGCGAGCGGATGGCTCACGGACGCCGGCAGCTGGTACTACCTCGATCCTGCGACCGGCGCGATGGCCACCGGCTGGACCCAGATCGACGGCACCTGGTACCTCTTCTCCGCCTCCGGCGCGATGCTCACCGGCTGGCAGCACGCCGGCAGCTGGTACTACCTGGCTCCCTCGGGTGCCATGCTCACCGGCTGGCAGCACATCGGCGTCACCTGGTACTACTTCGCTGGTGATGGCCACATGGTCACCGGCTGGCAGATGATCGACGGACGCTGGTACTACTTCGCATCTTCGGGTGCGTGGATCTGATCCACATCTATCGTGGCCGGGGCCGGGGGAGCGTGTATGCCCTCCCGGCCCCGGCCTCGTCTATGGGGGACGTCACGGCCCAAAGAGACCACGGGTTGGACCCGTTCGGACGCGCGGCGCAGAGGCGGGGGAAGATGGAGCCATGACACTGAACATCGCAGTAATCCCCGGAGACGGCATCGGCAAGGAAATCGTCCCTGAAGGCCTCAAGGTCCTGGACCGCGTCCTGGCTGACAAGGGCATTGAGTACTCTACGACCCTCTTCAACCTGGGTGCCGAGCGCTGGCACGCGACCGGCGACACCCTCACCGACGAAGACCTCGAGGCCATCAAGCGCCACGACGTTATTCTGCTTGGCGCGGTCGGCGACCCCTCCGTTCCCTCCGGCGTCCTCGAGCGCGGACTGCTCCTCAAGCTGCGTTTCGCCCTCGACCACTACGTGAACCTGCGCCCCTCCAAGTACTACGAGGGCGTGCCCAGCCCCCTGGCCAACCCCGGCGACATCGACTTCGTCGTCGTTCGCGAAGGCACCGAGGGTCTCTACTGCGGCAACGGTGGCGCGGTGCGCGTGGGCACCCCGCATGAGATCGCGACCGAGGTCAGCGTCAACACCGCCTACGGTGTCGAGCGCGTCGTGCGTTACGCCTTCGAGACGGCGTCCTCTCGCAAGAAGCACCTCACCCTCGTCCACAAGCACAACGTCCTGGTCAACGCCGGACACATGTGGCGCCGCATCGTCGACGAGGTGGGGGAGGAATACCCCGATGTGAGCGTTGACTACTGCCACATCGACGCCGCCACCATCTACATGGTCACCGCCCCGGGCCGCTTCGACGTCATCGTCACCGATAACCTGTTCGGCGACATCCTCACTGACGAGGCCGGGGCAGTCACCGGCGGTATAGGCCTGAGCGCGTCAGGCAACCTGAATCCCTCGCGCGAGTACCCCTCCATGTTCGAGCCCGTGCACGGATCCGCCCCCGACATCGCGGGGCAGGGGAAGGCCGACCCGACCGCTACCATCTCCTCGGTCGCGCTCATGCTCGACTTCATGGGATTCGCCGAGGAAGCAGAGCGCGTGCGCGCGGCGATCGACGCCGACATGGCGGCGCGCGCCGAGGCCGCGGCGGCGGGAACGCCGCTCGTGCGCTCCACCTCCCAGATCGGCGACGACATCGCCGCCAGGGTCTGACCCCAGACAATGACGCAGGGCCGCTCCCCGAACGGGGAGCGGCCCTGTAGTTTGCCTATAGTCGCCCCTGCTGGGCGTTGGTGGAATGCCTCAGTGTGCGCCGATGAGGGCGGGAAGCGTGGCACGAGGCGCCCACTGCTCGATGTCCGCCAATGCTGCGCTTGCCCCCGCTGCCCGCACGTCTGCGGAGTCGCTCGCGAGCATTGCGGCGTCAGCCGCCAGCAGGTTTGAGGCCAGAGATGCCCCGTCGAGGGCGTCGAGCGTGCAGCGTGACGTGCGGGTGTCCGCAGCGCCAGCACGCAAAGCGGTGTCGACGCGGACGAGCAGCTCGCCGGACACGTTGTACGCGTCGCTCAGCGTCCCCGCGCTCACCTGCGCCTTCGGTAGGGATGAGGCGGTGCAATCCCAGGTGGCGACAGCCTGCGAGAGCTCCGCCGAAGAAGCGAGATCCTTACCGGAAGGGGCGAACGTGGGGGAGATGGACGACTCATTGAACAGGTCGATCGCCCAGGTCTGAACGCCCTGACGCGAAGCAGCATTCACTCGATCATTGACAAGGAGCGCCTGATCCAGACCCGTGTCCACCTCGATGCCGTACGCGTGGGCGATCGTCACGGCGCTCGCGTAACGGCCCAGCGATGCGGCCGACAGTGTGCGGGCCTCCTCGGAGGTCGTGCGATTCGGGTCAGCGGCGATCTCCAGGTCGCGGGTCGCTGTTCGGGCCAACCACGAGACGAAAGCAGACACGTCGGTGGGGGCCTCGGAGACTGCGGCCGGAGCAGACTCGCCCTCGGGCGTTGCCCCTCCCCACGGATCCCACAGGCCCCCCAGCACCTCGAGCCGCTCGTGTGACGCCGACGCGACGGAACGCAGAGCAGCCGAACACGATGCGCACTCCGTCGCGACCTCGGCGAGCTGGGTCGCGCGCTCGGATGCTGCCACCTCCGTACGCGCGGCCTGGTCACGCACCGCGTCAAAACCAGACAGAGCCGGCAGGGACGAGGACGAGCACGCGGACAGCGCGAGAAGCGCCGCTCCAGTCGCAGCGAGGCCGGGGAGGCGACGTGTGGTCAAAGTCAGTTTTGCGAAACGCACATCCGCATCATCCCACACCCCGAGTAGGATAGGGAACTGACCCGCTTACGCGACAGAAAGATAGGCACATATGGCATCGTCCACGTCAGAGGGACCGCTCGAGGAGCTGCTGACTCCCGTGGTCGCACAGTCGGGACTGGAACTGGACTCAGTCATCCGTTCGCGCTCCGACGCGATGCCGCTCCTGCGGGTCATCGTCGAGGCGCCGATCGGCGCAGGCGGAATTGACTCGGACACCCTCGCCGAGGTGTCCCGCGCCGTCTCGAAAGCCCTGGACGTTGCGGACCCGATCGACGGCGAATACCTGCTCGAAGTCTCCACGCCGGGAGCCGAACGCGAGCTCACGAAGGTCGGGCACTGGATGCGACAGATCGGACGCCTCGTGCGCATCAAGCTGCGAGCCGGCGGCTACGTCTCCGGACGCGTCGTCGCGGCCGACGAGACCAGCGCGACGATCGACGTTGACGGCGAAACGACGATCATTGACTATCAGGACATGAGGAAGGCGCGCTCCCGCGTCGACTTTGGATCGGGGGAGTAAGCTCCTCGCACCGCTCACGTGCCCGGCTGCGTCCACGCAGCCGGGCATATTTCTGTGATCTATTTGATATATCCCCCCGTCGGGGTGTAGAGTGTGACGCGATGCACGGGAGCCCTGACAGTAGGGGGCTGAGAGGGAGGCGATCCTCCGACCGACACACCTGATCCGGATCATACCGGCGTAGGGACGCAGACACTTCTTCCACGAAGGCTCGTGCGCGCACGCGAAAGAGCCGTAGTGAGCGACAGCAACAAACACCTTGACGTGACGACCAGGGTCTGGCCCGTCATCTCCGAAGACGAATGCGAGCGGGTGCTTGCCCGCCTCGCCACCCCGCTCGCAGGTACCGTCCTGCAGGTCTCCAACCGCCCAACAGCAGCGGGAATCCTCGTCGACGCAGGCACCTCGACAGTCTTCATCAAACGCTACGCACCCGGTGCCGTCCCCGCCGACCATCTGCGCGCAGTCCACGGCCTCGTCGCACACATCCGCGCGAGAGGATTTCCCACCCCCGCATTCCTACCTTTCGCCGACTCTGACACCGTCTGGGAAACTCCGACGGGGACGTGGGAAGTGTGCGAGGGTGCGATTGGCGAGGACCGCTACCGCGACGACCCCACATGGACGATTCCCGGCACGCTCGACGAAGCCCACGCCCTCGGATCCATGACCGCCCGCCTCGCCCTGGCCTCGTCGGATTATCACGCCGCGCTCAACCCGCCGAGCGCCTATCAATCGCGGATGCGACTCTTTGCGCAGGACCCTCGCCGCGACTTGCCCCAGTGGCTCGCCGAGCGTCCCGGTGTCCGGGCCTACCTGCGTGACTCCGGCAGGCGCATCGAGGACGAGTGGGCACCCCACCTCGACTTCGCGGCCGCCTACGCCCCCATCGCCGCCCAGCTGCCCACCTCCTGGACGCACGGAGACCTGCACATCTCCAACGTCTTCTGGGAGGGCCTGGCCCCCTCCCAGTTCATCGACTTCGGACTGGCAGACCGCAACCCCTCCGTCTACGACCTGGCTCTCATCATCGAACGAAACGCCTTCGAATGGACCCGCATCGTCGACGGCGACGAAGAAGCAGTTCACCGCGACATCACCCTCGCCCTCATCGACGGATACGAGGAAGTGCGACCCCTCAGCCCGCTCGAGCGGCGAGGCCTCCTCGCCCTCATGCCCCTGATTCAAGCCGAATCCGGCCTGAACTGGATCGAATACCAGTACGGGGCGACCAGATCCATGCCCGGCGCCGACTGGTGCCTGGACGTTTTCTTCGGTGAGCACACGCGATGGTTCACCCGCCCAGGCGGGCGCGACTACCTCGCATGGCTCGACGACGCGATCTCACACCACTGAAAGGACAAACGATGAAACGACCACTCGCAGCACTGACTGCCCTCCTGCCCGCCTGCGCGCTCGCGCTCGCATCGTGCGCAGGCAACGCGAGCACCCCACAGAGCAGCCCACAACGCCAGAGCGTCAGCGTCGTTTTGGACTGGACCCCGAATACCAACCACTCCGGCGTCTACCTCGCCATGGCGCGTGGATACTACGAACAAGAGGGCATCGATGTGGACATCCTGCCCTACTCCGAAGCAGGTTCCGCCTCCGTCCTACTCGGAGGGGGAGCAGACTTCGCCTTCGAGGGCGCCTACTCGGTCATCAGCGGACGTGCGCGAGGGGACGAGATGACCATGGTGTTCAACCTCCAGCAACAATCCTCCCAGGGGATCGCCGTGCGCGCGGATAACACGGACATTACTCGGCCCGCTGATCTCGACGGCAAACTCTTCGCTACGTGGGGAGCGGCCGAGGGCGTCGCGAAGGTGCAAACGATGATCCGCAACGACGGCGGGCAAGGAAACGTCGAGACGGCCCTCCTCGGCACGAGCGCCTATGCCGCCGTCTACAACGGCACCGCAGACTACGCCGAAGGCCTCACGACGTGGGAAGGCATCGAAGCTGAACTCGCAGGCACTCCCCTGAAGTGGTTTATGCCCGCCGACTACGGAGTCGAAACGACCCCCGCCGAGCTCGGACTGGTCACAACCCCCTCCTACCTGCGGGACCACGCCGACCTGGCTAAGCGCTTCATCCGGGCGACCCAGCGCGGATACAAGGATGCCATCACCGATCCGTCTGCCGCAGTGGACGCCCTCATAAGCACTAACCCCGACGCCGCGATCGACCGCGAACTAGCATCGCGCAGCCAGGAGCTTCTTTCCTCGAAGTACTGGCAGGACTCCTCCGGAAGCGTCGGCCACGGCGACCCGGCTCGCTGGCAGGGCTACATCGACTATCTGCTCGCGCAAGGACTCCTCGAAGATGCGTCCGGGGCACCCGCGTCCGCCCCGCTGTCAGGAGCAGACATGGTGAGCAATGACCTCCTCGAATAGTCCCACCCCAGTCGCTGCGCGCGTGCGAGACAACGCCACGCGCGCAGCATGGGCGTGTGTCTCCCTGAGCGTGGTCGTAGTGGTGTGGCAACTTGCCCACCACGCCTCCGGCCTCTCGCAGCGTATCCTGCCTGCCCCGACCACTATCCTCGCCTCCGCCGCCGCCAGCTGGCCCTCGCTCAGCGCTGCCGCCTGGGCGACGGGCGTCGAAGGAATCGCCGGAATGATCGCGGGTATCGCCGTGGGCATCGCCATCGCGTTCACCACCTCGCTGTGGCCGCGCCTCACCCACGTCGCCATGCCGATCCTGGTTGTCTCTCAAACGGTCCCTCTCGTGGCCGTCGCGCCCCTCATGGTCATCTGGATGGGCTTTACCATGGCCTCGAAGATCGTGGTCGTCGCCGTCTTCACGGCCTTTCCCGTCGCTCTCGCCCTGCTGCGCGGGCTTGGGCGCGTACCCACCTCGCTCACCGACCCGATGGGAGTCGCGGGGGCCTCGCGGATATGGATCCTGCTGCACGCCCGCCTGCCCTGGGCGCACACCCACCTCTTCTCAGGAATCCGCATCGCCGCCACCTATGCTTTCGCATCCGCAGCAACCGCGGAGTTCATGGGGGCCAAACGTGGACTCGGTGTGTTCCTCCTGAGCGCCCAGTCCTCGTTCCGTACGGACCTCGTCTTCGCTGGCGCTGGCACCCTCGTGGTCATGACGATCATCCTGTACGCGATCGTTGCTGCTGCTGAGGCCCTGACCTCTCGCCGCTCCCTCCCAGGCCCGTGGCGGCGCGCGCCGGGCAGACAACAGGTCGCGCCTGGGCGTATCGAGATGACGTCAGTGTCGAAGACCTACCGATCCTCCCAGGGAGGGGTACGCGCATTGGACGGCGCAGACCTCATCGTTGAGGAGGGGAGCATTGCCGCCGTGGTCGGGCCATCCGGGTGCGGGAAGAGCACCCTCATCCGCATCGCCGCCGGACTCGAGCGTGCGGACAGTGCGACAGGCCGAGGGAAGGCGAGCGACTCGGCGTCCTGCGCACTCATGCCGCAGTCAGACTCCCTCGCGCCCTGGCTGAGCGTGCGCGACAACGTGGCGCTTCCCCTCGTCCTGGCCGGCGCGTCGAAGCGCGACGCCCTCACCCGAGCTGACGCCACCCTCGACAGCCTCGGGCTGGGATCCTTCGCCTCCCACCGGCCAGACGAGCTCTCCGGGGGTATGCGCGCCCGCGTCGCCTTCGCTCGCACGTTGCTCACCCCCGCGTCGGCGATGCTCCTCGACGAACCCTTCGGGGCGCTCGACGCACTCACCCGGGCACAGGTATGCGACTGGCTCGCCGACCTCCTCCACAAGCATCCGTGGACAACGGTCATCGTTACCCACGACATCCTCGAGGCCGTTCAGCTCGCGGACACCGTCCACGTCATGAGCGCCCGGCCTGGTCACATCACCGACAGTATCCGCATCGACCTGCCGCACCCGCGCGGGCGCGGCACCCGACGACTCGAGCGATTCCACGCCCTGTGCGCCCGCGTGGAAGACGCCCTCACTACCAACAACAGGCGCGCCCAACACGAAGGAACACCATGCCAGTCACACGAGTAATGCTCGAATACGTCCACCCGTGGCCCAACCACGCCGGACTCTTCCTCGCGCGGCGAAACGGAGGATTCGCCCGCGCCGGACTTGATGTGGACCTCATCTCAGACGGATACGACAGGGGAGGGGCGCCCGAGGTCCTCGCTCGCGGAGAATACGACATCGCCTCCCTGCGCCTGGGCCACGTCCTCCAATCGCGATCCACGGGTACCCCGTTCGTCGCTGTCGCGACACTCAACCAACGCCAGCTCGGCTCCGTCATTACGACGCCCGAGACCGGGATTGCGCGTTTCGCCGACCTGGAAGGCAAGACCGTGGCAGTTCCTCCGGTCGCTCGCCTCATCCACGAGGTGCGCGAGGCCGTAGCCGCCGACGGAGCAGACCCCGCGCTCGTGCGCTTCGCGGACCCCGGCAACTGGGAACCCGACGTGAGGTCCGTCGAACAGGGCCTCTACGACGCCGTCATGAACGTGCGCGCGTGGGAACCCTTCCAGGGAAACACGCCTCTCGATGAGGTCGTGGTCCTCGAATTCGACTCGGTGGGAGTCGCCCCCCATCATTCCTACTTCCTCTCGGTGCGCCAAGACACGCTCGATCGTAACCCCGACTTCGTGCGCTCCTTCCTAGCCGCCGCGGCCAACGGCTACCGCGAAGCGATGGAAGACGAGGATGGTGCCGTCGAGGCGATGAGCTGGCCCATGTGTCATGTGCGTCCCGACGTCCTGCGTGCCTCCCTGCGTGCTATCCGAGACTCTTGGTTCACTCCCGAGGGACGCTGGGGTGAGATCCAGGAAGACCTCGTCACCTCTTACACGACGTGGATGGACGAGGGCGGCTGGCTCGAAGAAGGTAGCCGCATCGAAGATCTGGAGGGTGCCTGGACAAACGACTTCCTGCCCTGACGCTCCCCGCAAGCGCTTGCTTGCACGAGCAGCGCGACAGCCGCCTCCTCCGACCCAAGGTCCGGCTGAGGCGGCTGTCCTCGGAGCTGCCATCACTCCCCACGGGCAGGATGGGCGAGACCGGCTCAACGACCACCAACGTCGTTGAATCGATTACCATGGGGTATCAGGACATGAGGAAGGCGCGTTCCCGCGTCGACTTTGGAACGGGGAAGTAGGAGACCATGGAAATCGATATGACCG
>ERZ1674093.212-NODE-213-length-12583-cov-5.481402_pt1 | contig 12583 bp, 9 predicted proteins | sample MGYA00581116_ERZ1674093 | MGnify/ENA primary metagenome ERZ1674093 (study PRJEB41354, sample SAMEA4873337) | human saliva metagenome | biome: human-associated habitat [ENVO:00009003]; feature: mouth environment [ENVO:08000002]; material: saliva material... | reverse complement strand
TGAAATAAGCCCCTTCGCTCGCTGAGCGCATAGGGCCGAATAGAAAAGTCCGCCCCCTCAGACGCTGCACCACTGTCGTGGGCGCGCCGAGGGGGCGGACTTGCGATGGATAGCAAATAGAGGCGAGGCCTCTACGTGCGCCTTACTTTACGCCAAATTCCTTCTTGACCTGCTTGATCCAAGCGGTGAGGCGGGCGTCGGTAAGCTCAGGCTGATTCGTGGGATCGACGATGAGGCCGACGAACTGATCACCGCACTCGGCGAGTGAATGCTCGTATTCGTAGCCTTCGCGCGACGTGCGGCCGACAACTTTAGCTCCCAGCTCTTCGAAGTACCTGGCGAGGATACCTACGCCATCAGCAAAGCTGACGGGGGTCTCTACCTGATTGCCAGGGCCGTAGATAGCTACGCGCTTGCCGGAGAAGTCAGCATCCTCGATCTCGGGAAGGAATTCGTCCCAAGCCGAAGGCAGTTCGCCGTTGAAGTAGGTAGGCGTACCGAGGATGAGCGCATCGTGCTTCTCGACGTCAGCGAGATGCGCCGTGTCGATGTCTACATATTCGATCCCTTTCCCCCAGGCTGCAGCGATACGCTCTCCCAGCTCGGCGGTGTAGGCTGTGCTCTTGCTGTAGAGCAGTCCTATAGTCTTCATATTGTCGTTGCTTTTGGGGTTAGTATTCGATGAGCTCCTTAGCTGCGGCGTAGATCTTGTCTTCGCTGGGCAGGGTCGTCAGCTCAAAGCACTTGTGGAAGCCTACGGGCGTGGAGAGTGCCCCGACACGGAAGATGGGGGCATCCAGATCACGGAAGGCCTTCTTGGCGATCGAAGCCGCGAGCTCTGCACCGAAGCCACCGAAGACGCGGTCTTCGTGCACGATGAGCGCCTTGGACGTCTTGCGGATAGAGGCATAGACGGTCTCTTCGTCCCAGGGTACGAGCGAGCGAAGGTCGATGACTTCGATGCTCTTGCCGAGGTCCTTCTGGATGCGCTCAGCCACATTGAGAGCGAAGTGGAGCGTATTCCCGTAGGTGATGAGCGTAGCGTCTGTCCCTTCGCGGCGGATACGTGCCTTGCCGAAGGGTACTTCGAAGTCTTCGGGGATGACGGAGGCAGACTCAGCACTATTGTACTGTGCCTTGGGCTCGAGGAAGACCGTGACACCGCGTGAGCGCATCGCCGTACGGAGAAGCCCTGCGGCATCGTCCGAGAAGCAGGGATAAACAACGCGAGCGCCTGGGAAGGTCGTCAGGACACCTTCGACACTCTGCGAGTGGTACAGACCACCCTGGATATAGCCACCCGTAGAGAGGCGGATGGTGATATTGGGAGAGTACTGCCCGTTGCTGCGCCAGAAGTCGTGTGTGGAGTTCACGAACTGCTCCATAGCAGGCCAGAAGTAGTCGGAGAACTCAGCCCCTTCGATGACGATACGGATCTTGTCGCTGAATCGGCTCATACCGTTCGCCGTACCTACGATATAGTCTTCGGCGATAGGAGCGTTGAAGATACGCTTGTTGCCGAACTCCTGAAGCATGCCCTTCGTCACGTTGAAGACGCCACCCTTATCCTTATTAGCGACGTCCTGACCCCAGAGGAAGGTGTCGGGATTGTGACGGAACTCCTGCTTGAGGGTTTTGTTGAGAGCTTGTACCAGTGTGAGCTTCTCGCCCGAACCATCGGGGATACCCGTGCCGTACTTGTCGCCAGGGTAAGCCTCGCCGATGACGTACTCCATCACGGTATCAGCCGTGGGGTCTGGTGCCTTGAGGGCATTGCGGTTAGCGACCTTCAGCTCTTCGCGTGCTTCTGCTTCGATGGCTTGTAACTCTTCTTCGGTGAAGCGCTGGTAGCGCAGGAGCATACGGCGGAACTTAGGCAGCGGGTCTGCTGCCTGAGCACGCTGCAGCTCTTCTTCGCTGCGGTAGAGCGTGTGCTTATCCGAGTTGGAGTGTGCGCCGATACGTACGCAGTCTGCCGTGACGACGACAGGCGTGCGGTGCTTGACAGCGTACTCACGTGCAGCCTCCATGGTGTTCATGGAGTCGAAGACGTCCTTACCATTACAGAAGAGGACCTTGAGATGGCGGATACCAGCGTAGTTCTGCCCGACACGTGGGTTAGCCGTCTGCTCGTGCGTAGGTACGGAGATACCATAGCCATTGCCCTGGAGGACGAAGATGACTGGTAGGCGCTCACGTGCTGCACCGTTGATGGCTTCGAAGACGTAGCCTTCGGAAGCGGAGGATTCCCCGTGCGAAGCGATAGCCACACCGTCTACACCATAGTAGTCGAGAGCACGTGCCAGACCTACAGCCTGCGAGTCATGTGCAGCGACGCAGGAGGAGATGTTGTGGATACCCCATTCGACCTTAGCGTAGTGGTCGGACATGTGTCGGCCGCCACTCGTGGGGTCGGTAGCCTTAGAGATACCGTTGAGGATCATCTCCTCGACCGTCATACCAGCCGAGAGGGCTGCCAGCAGGTCACGGTAGTAGAGGAAGAGATGGTCCTTGCCTCGCTGGAAGATCTGTCCGATAGCGAGCTGGATACCATCGTGGCCAGCGTTGGAGGCGTGGAACTGCCACCCGATAGACTGTAGCAGGTAGCTGGGCGCCTTTTCATCAAGGCAACGGCCGAGGTAGAGGAGGTAGTACCAGCGACGAAGGGTCTCCTTGTCGGTGGTCTTGATCCCATATATCTTCTTTACTGAGCTCATGGTTATGCGTTGTTAGTCTTCCATTCTTCGAGGTAGCGTGCTACAGCCTGCAGGAAGGCGCCGCCGAGCATACCATCGATGATACGGTGGTCATAGGAGAAGGAGAGATAGATCTTATGGCGGACGGCGATGACGTCACCAGCAGGCGTCTCGAGGATCGTGGGTTCCTTTTCGATAGCCCCGATACCGAGGATAGCGGACTCTGGCTGGTTGATGATCGGCGTACCGAAGAGCGTGCCCGAAGAGCCGTAGTTCGAGATCGTGAACGTGCCGCCGGACATTTCGTCTGGCGTGAGCTGTCCCTTGCGACTCTTGTCTGCAAGGCGAGCTACCTGCTCAGCGATGCCTGCAAGGCTCAGCTTATCGGCATCACGAATGACGGGTACGACGAGGTTGCCATCGGGCAGGGCTACAGCCATACCGACGTTGACGTGCTTACGCTCGATGATGTTGTATCCATCGACAGCTGCATTGATGCGGGGGAAGTCCTTCAGTGCACGGGCTACCGCTTCGATGACAGGAGACATGTACGTCAGTGAGTAGCCTTCGCGCTTCTTGAAGTTGTCCTTCTCTGCTTCGCGCCACTTCACCAGATCCGTGATATCGGCCTTGAGGAAGCTCGTCACGTGAGGAGCTACCTGTACCGACTGTACCATGCGGTCAGCGATGATACGGCGGATAGGATCCATGGGGATCACGCGATCTTCGGGACCAACGGGCACAGCGGGAGCTGCGACCTGAGGACGAGCGGCGGATGCGGGAGCAGGAGCTGCAGCACGCTCTGCACGTGGAGTAGGAGCGGGTGCCCCCTTCTTCTGCTCGATGTAGCGGACGATGTCGGCCTTGCTGACGCGACCACCAAAGCCCGTGCCTTCGATCTTATCCAGCTCTTCCTGACTTACCTTAGCGGCCTTAGCACGCTCGAGGACGACTGGTGAGTACCAGCGCTCTACCGTGCCACGATGCACTTCGGTGACGGGAACGGATGGGGTGGGGGCAGCGGCAGGAGCAGGTGCTTCCTTCTCTGCTGCGGGTGCTGGGGTGGCAGGAGCTACTGCCTGACCCGAGGTGTCGACGATGATGACGGGCTCACCGACAGCGACGGTGTCGCCTTCGGCATAGTTGATCTTGACGATCGTACCAGCTACGGGGGAGGGGATCGTAGCGGCCGTCTTGGCAGAAGTGATCTCGAAGAGGTCTGTGTCCTCCTCGATGTAGTCCCCTACCTTCACGTTGAGGACGGTGATCGTACACTCGGTTACGCTCTCGCCCATCTTGGGCATCTTGATATCGAATGTCGCCATGAGATTTAGCTTATATGATGTGTCTATTATATCTATGGAGTGGGTAGGTAGCTCTTAGGAGAAGAGGACCTCGTGGAGGATCTCCCCTGCTGTGGGGTGGGGGAAGATGTGGCGTCGGAAGTCCTCAATGCTGGAGCGGTCGGTGACGGCAATACCAGCCAGGAGGATGAGCTCCGATGCGGGGTTCCCTAAGATGTGGCAGCCGAGGATGGTGTCATTCTCGTCGACAAGGACCTTACACAGCCCAGGGGCTTGCTCGTTCTCTACGACGTAGCGTCCTGCATAGGCCATGGGGAGCTTGAGCACGCGGTAGTAGCGGCCTTCGGCACGGAGCTTCTCTTCGGTAGCCCCGACACCTGCGATCTCGGGGTGCATGTAGACGACAGCTGGCACAGAGTCGTAGCGCATACGGTCATCACTACCACCTACGATATGGTTGATAGCGACCTCACCCTCACGGATAGCGGTATGAGCGAGCATAGAGAAGCCTGTGATATCACCAGCGGCATAGACGCGGGGGTGGGAGGTCTGCATGTACTCGTTCACTACTACGGCTGCGCGGTTCATCTGGATAGAGAGGGTCTCAAGGCCTAAGCCATCCGTCACGGGACGACGGCCGACACTCAGAAGGATCTGTGAGGTAGGGAGGACTTCGGTCTTCCCGTCCTTCGTCTCGATGCTCACGCCCTCAGCTGATACTGCTGTGACCTTCGTCTCGAGGTAGAACTGAATACCACGGCGTGCATACTCCTTACGCAGCATGCCTGAGGTCTCGCGGTCCATAGCGCCGAGGATCTCGGGAGCCATCTCGATGACACGTACGGGTACACCGAGGGAGGTATAGATACCAGCGAACTCCATACCGATGACACCACCACCGATGATCGTGATGTCTTTGGGGAGTGTCGTAGCATTGAGGGCCTCGCGGCTCGTCCAGTAGCCGACTTCGCTAAGGCCTGGGATGGGGGGGATGGCAGTCTCACTACCAGTAGCAAGGAGGACGTAGCTCACGGCATAGGTCTCGTCGTCCGTAGCGACTAAGATACGGTCTCCCTCTTCGCCCGTGAGGCGAGCAGTCTTGGAGACGACCGTGACACCAGCACCCTTGAGCTTGTAGGAGACACCTCCGGTAAGGGTCTTGACGATCTTATCCTTGCGGGCAACGATCTCTGCATAGTTGGCTGAGATAGCTCCCTCTACATGGATACCATAAGCAGCGCTTTCGCGCATTTCGTCGAGGAGGTTGGCCGAGTGGAGTAGGGTCTTCGTTGGTATGCACCCTTCATTGAGGCAGACGCCTCCGAGGGCTGTGTGTTCAAAGAGTACTACTTGAAGACCGTTGGCTGAAGCATTCGCTGCGGCATTGTAGCCAGCAGGACCGCCACCGATGATGGCTATATCGAAGTTCTTCATTCTAATTGTCCTTTTTTTGTGTGTACAAAGCATTCCAAAGATACGTTTTTTCGTGGTACACTATCCAAATACCTTGCTTACAAGGTACGTATAGCCCTTAGAGGAGACTGTTGCCGCGAGTCCTGCCCCCTACTTACTGTGCTAAGGTATCGCACGCCCAGCTCACCGATAGGCCTCTCCGAAGTGATACACAAGCCCTTTGCCTTATCGCGAGTATTCCTCTTTTCCACTGGAGGGGAAAGTGTCCTTCTCGTGAAGAAAAAAGCGCCTCCCTGTAGTGGTTTTCCTCTGTCTATGTACGTAGTCTTAAAGACCAAGTACATAAATCCAAATATCCACATACGTAGATATTAGATCCACGTACGTAGCCCAAACTTATCTGCCACTCGTCCGCAACTTTTACCCCTACGTGGAGCAACAACCTAAATATAGATCACCTCACAAAGCTATATAGCTTCGCACCGAAAGCTATATAGGAATCCAAGCAGAGCTATATAGGAATCAGTCCAAAGCTATATAGCTCTACTCCACGCACCCATATACCTATTCAGACCATTGTGCAAGCCCGCCTTTTCATTACTCGTACCTTCTACCCTTGGAAATCGGAGGCTTTAGGCTGAGAAGTCCGAAGGAGGAGAGTGCAAGCTGTGAAGAGATGGCCTTGTGCTTCGCTCGTGGTTAAACTACTTTCAGCGTAGCGAAAAAAGGTACGACTGCCTGCACATCAGATGGTCTTATCTAATGCGTCTCTTTGGCTTGCCTTCAAAGCCTACCGAAATCCACTGGGGGTAGGCGCTTTTTTGCTATCTTTGGGCACTTCGAAATTGGAACAATAGCACGCTTACACATCATTATTATTATATGGAAGAACAAACCCCTACAACAGAGGTGTCCCGCGCGAAGCGACGTAACTCCATTGCTTGGGTACCCAGCGTTTACTTCGGTATGGGGCTACCGTATGTCGCTCTCTCGCTTGTCTCCGTCCTCATGTTCACTGACCTCGGTATTGATAAGGAGGATGTGACTTTCTGGACCTCGCTCTTAGTCTTACCTTGGTCACTGAAGCCCCTCTTCTCCCTCGTCATGGAGCTCTTCGGGACGAAGCGCCAGTACATCTATATCACTGAAGCGATCTCAGCCCTGATGTTCGGCTTAGTTTGCTTCTCGCTACCCCTGCCGAGCTTCTTCTCTATCTCTATCGCCTTGATGGGGGTGCTGGCTATTAGTGGCTCTATGCATGATATCGCTGGGGATGGGGTGTATATGCAAGAGTTGAGTCCAGCTGAGCAGGGACAGTTCGCTGGTTGGCAGGGTGCCTTCTATAACCTCGCTAAGATCTTGACTAATGGCGGGCTTGTCTATCTGGCTGGCTACCTCTCGAAGAGTATGGGGCTGGAGAAGGCTTGGATGGTCATCATGGGGATCTGTGCTGTGCTGATGCTCGCACTTGCGCTATATCATATGCGTAGCCTTCCCCGCGAGGCAGCACGCGTACGCCGCTCTGCGGACGAGAGCTGGAAGGAGCTGGTGCAGGTCTTTATCTCATTCTTTGAGAAGAAGCATATCTATCTCTATCTGGTCTTCATCTTCCTCTATCGCTTGGGCGAAGGCCTTGCGATGAAGATCGCTCCCATCTTCCTCAAGGATGAGGTCGCTAAGGGCGGGATAGCACTCTCCAATGAGAACTATGGTCTGATCTATGGTACGGCAGGTACGATTGCCTTCATCCTCGGCTCCATCCTCTCGGGCTACTACATCTCGCACTTTGGTCTGAAGAAGACGCTCTTCTCTCTGGTCTGTATCTTCAATATTCCCTTCGCTGTCTACCTGCTCTTGGCTATCTTCCAGCCCTCCAACCTCTGGTGGATCGGTACGGGTATCGTCTTCGAGTACTTTAGCTATGGCTTCGGGTTCGTCGGGATCACGCTCTTCATGATGCAGCAGATCGCTCCAGGGAAGTATCAGATGGCACACTATGCTTTTGCTAATAGCTTGATGAACCTCAGTGTCATGGTGCCAGGGATGCTCAGTGGTAAGCTCGCGACGGCCTTTGGCTACCAGACCTTCTTCATCATCGTCCTCTTAGTCACGCTACCAGCTATCATCATGGCGATCCGTCTGCCCTTCGCTCACGCCGTAGAGGCTAAGACGTCCGACTCGAAATAGATTCTCAACTACTCCAATATTATATAGTACGTACAATGAGTGAACTTAAGATCGTAGGGCAAGCCCTACCCAACATGCCTTGGGAAGATCGTCCCGAAGGCTGTAAGGATGTCGTCTGGCGCTACAGTGCCAACCCCATCATCCCACGCGACCTGCTGCCTACCTCCAATAGCATCTTCAATAGCGCTGTTGTTCGCTTCGGCGAAGGCTATGCTGGGGTATTCCGCTGCGACGATACGAACCGCCGTATGCGTCTGCACGTCGGCTTCAGCGATGACGCGATCAACTGGAACATCAATCCTGAGCCTCTGACCTTTGAATGCGAAGACAAGGAGATCGGTGAGTGGGTCTATGGCTACGACCCTCGTGTCGTCTTCATCGAAGACCGCTACTATGTCACGTGGTGTAATGGCTACCATGGTCCTACGATCGGTGTCGCCTATACCTTCGACTTCAAGACCTTCCACCAGCTGGAGAATGCCTTCCTGCCCTTCAACCGTAATGGTGTCCTCTTCCCCCGCAAGCTGAATGGCAACTTCGCTATGCTTAGCCGCCCCAGCGACAATGGTCACACGCCTTTCGGGGATATCTTCTATAGCGAATCTCCCGACCTTGAGTACTGGGGACGTCACCGTCACGTCATGTCTCCCGCTCCCTTTGAGGATAGCGCATGGCAGTGCACGAAGATCGGTGCAGGTCCTATCCCCATCGAGACGAGCGAAGGCTGGCTCCTGATCTACCACGGCGTACTGGCTTCGTGCAATGGCTTCGTCTATGCCTTTGGCTCTGCGCTGCTTGACCTCGATGAGCCTTGGAAGGTAAAGTTCCGCTCAGGCCCTTACCTCATCTCTCCTCGTGAGCAGTATGAGTGCATGGGTGACGTCCCCAACGTGACGTTCCCCTGTGCCGCTCTGCACGATGCTGAGACGGGTCGTATCGCCATCTACTACGGCTGTGCAGATACGGTCACGGGTCTTGCCTTCGGCTATATCGACGAGATCGTCGAGTTTACGAAGAAGCACTCGATCATCTAAGCTCCCTGAGCATAGACTCATCCAATAAGGTGAGGCGCATAGGTACATCACTCCTATGCGCCTCATTGCCTTTATTTATAGCACTCTCGCGGGCTCTATATATCATATAATCTTATTATCTTTGCCACAGATATTTGGAGCCCACAGACCCTATGACGGCCCTGCACCAAGAGGGTGAGTGGCTGATGGGCTTATCTGGACGACAGACCAGTGGAGAGCCGAGAGGCTGTCCTCAACACCCTCAGACAAGTATAAGTATACAAAACAAGACCCCACATGGCAGACGAAAAGGAGTTCGCTCCTCGACCAAACCACAGTAGCTCCGAGGAGACTACCCAGCGCCCAGCTACTCGCGCGCGACGCGTACCTGCGGCCTCTACCGATGGACAGCACATCTCATCCACCCCTAACTCAGGGACCCCCACACGACGCAGACGCGTCTTCATCGTCTCCGAAGAGGAGCAGCAGATGCATACTGGACGTCCTGCTGCTCGCCCCTCGCGTGCAGAGCACTCCAACTACGATGGCTCTTACTCCTCCTCGGTAGAGCGCTCTCGCTACGAAGAGCGCTATCAGGCTGAGCGTGCCGATGGCCGCTATAGCTACAACTACAACCGCTCCGAGCGCCCCCATCGCTCTGCAGCCCTAGGTCAGCCCGGTGAGGGTCAGCCTCATAAGGGGAAGTATGCAGGCAAGGGCCCCAAGAAGGGCGGTCCATCTGCAGCGCCAAAGGCAAAGAAGAAAAAGAAGCAGCCACAGCTCCCTGTACCCGTGAAGTACGAGGAGATCGTCGATCCATCACAGGATCTGCGTCTCAATAAGTTCCTCGCTAACGCTGGGGTCTGCTCACGCCGTGAGGCGGATGCCCTCATCGCTGCAGGTGAGATCACGGTCAATGGTGTTGTAGTCACGGAGCTGGGCTCACGTGTTACCCGTCTCGACGAAGTCATGTATAAGGGCATGCGTGTCTCGACCCAGAGTAAGGTCTATATCCTCCTCAATAAGCCTAAGAACTGTGTCACCACGAGCGACGACCCCGAATGCCGTCGTACGGTGATGGATCTCGTCAAGGGTGCTTGCGAAGAGCGTATCTATCCTGTAGGCCGTCTTGACCGCAATACTACGGGCGTCATCCTTATCACGAATGACGGTGATCTGTCCAGTAAGCTCACGCACCCCTCCTTCATGAAGAAGAAGATCTACCACGCATGGCTGGATAAGCCCGTGTCTGTGGAGGATATGCAGCGCATCGCAGAGGGTCTCGAGCTCGAGGATGGTGAGATCCATGCTGACGCACTCAGCTACGTCAGCGAAGAGGACTTGAGCCAGGTAGGTATTGAGATCCATTCGGGTCGTAACCGTATCGTCCGTCGTATCTTCGAGCACCTGGGCTACCACGTCGTCAAGCTGGACCGCGTCTACTTCGCTGGCCTGACAAAGAAGAACCTGCCCCGAGGTCGCTGGCGCTACCTCACCGAGCAGGAGGTCAACAACCTGCGTATGGGCTCCTTCGAGTAATAGCTACTTGTTGACATCTCACCTCGCACACACCACTCAATCATACATCTATGAAACGTACCAGAATCATCGAGCTTCTTCAGGGCTCACTCGTTGGACAGCAAGTGAACGTCAAGGGCTGGGTCCGCACCCGCCGTGGCAATAAGGCTATTAGCTTCATCGCACTGAATGACGGCTCGACGATCCATAATATCCAGATCGTCGTCGACCTCACGCGCTTCGACGCTGATCTCCTCGCTAAGATCACCACGGGGGCAAGCCTCAGCGTGGTCGGCGAACTTGTCGCCTCTCAAGGTCAGGGGCAGAGCGTAGAAATACAAGCAAACGAACTCGAAGTCCTCGGGACGGCAGATCCTGCTACCTATCCCCTGCAGAAGAAGGGGCACTCGCTGGAGTTCCTCCGTGAGATCGCTCACCTGCGTCCTCGTACGAGTACCTTTGGGGCGATCTATCGCATGCGTCACCACATGTCGATCGCTATCCATACGTTCTTCCATGAGCGTGGCTTCTTCTATGTGCACACGCCGCTGATCACGGCGAGTGATGCCGAAGGTGCTGGGCAGATGTTCCAGGTCACGACACTCGACTTGGACAACCTCCCACGTACCGAAGACGGCCAGATCGACTATAAGGAAGACTTCTTCGCTCGTCACACGTCGCTCACTGTATCGGGGCAGCTCGAGGGTGAGATGGCTGCGCTGGCACTTGGTGGTATCTACACCTTCGGGCCAACGTTCCGTGCGGAGAACTCCAATACACCTCGTCACCTCGCAGAGTTCTGGATGATCGAGCCCGAAGTAGCCTTCCTCGAGATCCAAGAGAATATGGATCTGGCTGAGGAGTTCATCAAGTACTGCGTGCAGTGGGCTCTTGATCACTGTATGGATGACCTGACGTTCCTCGCTGAGCACTTCGACAAGGAGCTCATTGATCGTCTGCGCTTCGTACTGGATAAGCCCTTCAAGCGTATGACCTATACCGAGGGGATCGAGATCCTCGAGGCAGCGGTCAAGGCTGGTCGTAAGTTTGAGTTCCCCGTCTATTGGGGGGCCGACCTGGCGAGCGAACATGAGCGCTATCTCGTAGAAGAGCACTTCCAGCGCCCCGTCATCGTCACCGACTATCCTAAGGAAATCAAGAGCTTCTACATGAAACTCAACGACGACGGCAAGACCGTCCGCGGTATGGACGTCCTCTTCCCCAAGATCGGGGAGATCATCGGTGGCTCCGAGCGTGAAGCTGACTACGACAAGCTCGTACAGCGTGCACAGGAGGTAGGTGTTCCCGAGAAGGACCTCTGGTGGTACCTTGACTCGCGTCGCTACGGTACGGCTCCTCACTCGGGCTTCGGCCTGGGCTTTGAGCGCCTGCTGCTCTTCGTCACGGGCATGGCTAACATCCGCGACGTCATTCCCTTCCCTCGTACGCCACGCAACGCTGAGTTCTAATCGCGACGGAGTACCTGCTCCTTCGCACCACATACAGAATCAAGTCGGGCCGATTCCCTTGGGAGTCGGCCTGACTGCTATTTGGTCGGGTGCCGTGCTATGAACTAAAGTCCGTCCCTACGTATTATCTCTATGCGCTGCCGTCATAGCGCATCCAAATATTTACCCCAATGAAAGTCCTCGTTATCTATTCGCACTCTTATCACGATACCAGCCATGCTGGGAAGGTTATCCTTGACGTCTTCAAGGCACAGCCTGACTTCGAGGTTCGTAATCTCGAAGAGATCTACCCCAACTGTGCTCCGATCGACATCGCCCTTGAGCAGCAGCGCCTGGCTGAGGCGGACGTCATCATCTTCCACCATCCCATCTTCTGGTTCAATATGCCGGCAGGCCTCAAGCACTATATGGATGAAGTCTTCCAGTATGGTTTCGCTTATGGTAGCACGGGCGACAAGCTCCGTGGGAAGAAGTTCATTCACTCCTATACGACCGGCTCTGGCGCAGCGACCTTCGCAGGGGAGTTGGGCGAAGTCCTGCCTGCGGCGCTCAAGGCTTCGGCTGGCTTCTGCGGTATGGACTATCAGGGTGCCTTCCCTCTTTATGGGCAGCTGGCTCTGACGAATCCGAACGTGCCTGCCGAGGCGAAGGCGCACGCTGAGCGTGTCGTGGAATTCGTTCGCTCGCTCTAAGGTCTCAGCCTTCCTTCCCTTCGAGGAAAGCCTCCAGCCGCTCCCTCACTGACGAAGCCCGTCAGTGGGGGAGCGGCGCTTTGTGTAAGGCCACTTGCGGAGTGAGTAAAGTCTGGGCGCTTTGCGAGGAATATACCTCGCTGTCGTAAGGAATATACCTCGCTGTCGTGAGGAATATACCTCGCTGTCGAAAGGTATATACCATTTGCTCGAAAGGTATATACCATTTGCTCGAAGGGTATATACTATTTGCTCGAAGGGTATATACTATTTGCTCGAAGGGTATATACC
>ERZ1674093.211-NODE-212-length-12628-cov-8.260399_pt1 | contig 12628 bp, 7 predicted proteins | sample MGYA00581116_ERZ1674093 | MGnify/ENA primary metagenome ERZ1674093 (study PRJEB41354, sample SAMEA4873337) | human saliva metagenome | biome: human-associated habitat [ENVO:00009003]; feature: mouth environment [ENVO:08000002]; material: saliva material... | reverse complement strand
TATCGCGACGGACGCCCCGATGGCGCTGCAGCGCATGATCCCCGACTACACGGCCGCGCTCGAGGCGACCACCGGGGACGCCTGCGAGGACGGCGCATGCGAGCCCGAGAAGGACGTCGAGGCGAGCACCGACTTCGCGCAGTGCGCGCGTGGTGGCGCGAAGGATTGCGGCGTCATGCCGACGATCCAGGCCTCGGAGTGGCTCAACTCCCTGGGCCAGCCCTCCGGCACGGTGACGCTCGTGGACTTCTGGTCGAGTTCGTGCACGAACTGCCAGCGCGAGATCCCCGAGCTCGAGGCGATCTACGAGAAGTACAAGGACTACGGCCTGGTCGTCGTGGGCGTGCACTCGCCCCAGCAGGCCTACGAGCGCGACGCTTCGGTCGTGAACGCATCGATCGAGAAGCTGGGCATCACCTACCCGGTGGCGCTGGACCCCGACCTCGAGGCCTTCAAGGCTTACGGCGCGACGGCGTGGCCGACGCACTTCATCGCGGGCGCGGACGGCAAGCTGGTCGCGATGGGCCGCGGCACGAAGGGCGTCGAGGAGCAGATCCGCACTCTCCTCACCGAGGCGGGGGCGTCCCTGCCCGACTGAGTTGAGTTCTACTTTCCAATTTCGCACGTAATTCCCCCGCACCTCTTTCAAGATTTGAAATCAGATCGTTAAAATCATGCGGTTTTCGCGAGGTTTCAAAAAGACCTCGGCGGGGAATTACGTGCGAAATTTCTTAGTTATCCACAGATATTTCAAACAGCTCACACGAAGCGTGACAAAGTAGCATGATCTGTACATGGATCTCAACGAAGAGCTACGTAAACGGCACGGAATCACCAAACTATCGAGCTTGCGCCACGCAGAGCTCACTCCTTCGATGCTGCCAGCTGGCATCAGTCACTACCGCAGTTGGATCTACGACAACACCAGGTACACGTTAGATCAGGTACGCGCTTTCGTATACAACGCGTGCATCTCCTGCGTCAGCGCTGCACAAATTTACGAACTTCCGGTCCTCATGGAAGAACGCCCACAAAAGACCCACCTGTCAGTTTCGTATAACCGCGGAATGCACCCGTCGAAGCTACGCCGCTTCGATGACGTATGCATCCATAGGGAACAGTTCGTGAGCGACGAAGAAAGGCGTACACACGTCGCCAGCATGGGGACGGTGTTGGAGCGAGTGCTCGTCTGTATGCCGCTGAAGGTGTCTCTGCCAATGCTCGATGCCGCGCGCAATCGTGGCCTCTACGACGTCTCGACGCTCACTATCCCACCAACGGGCAGCCGACTACCTCACCTCAGAGAAGCTCTCTCCCTATCGTCGGACCGAGCCCGCTCAATCCTCGAAACCGTTGCCCGCTTGCAACTCATCGACATGGGACTGGCACCGCAGGTCGGAGTCTGGATCGAAGGAGTTGGCGAGGTCGACATGATCGTCCTCGGCTTCATCGTCATCGAGGTGGACGGGTGGGCCTTCCACTCATCGAAAGAGCAGCGCGAGAAGGACCTCAAGCGGGATCGAGAACTCCTAAGGCGCGGATATGTTGTCCTTCGATTCACCTACGACGACGTCATGAATGGCAACTTTGCGCGAGAGGTCCCGGTCTCGGTGACAGCCCTCCGTCGCCTCGTACCCGACACTGGAATGGAAGACGCGCGCGCCACCGTGAAGAACGCGGGCTTCCTTGATGTCCTGAGCGGATACTTATCGAGCTATCACCCTCAACACTAATTTCGCACGTAATTCCATCACCACTATTTCAACATTTGAATTCTAAACGTTGAAATCATGCGGTTTTCTCGGGGTAACCCGAAGATCCCCCGGGGGAATTACGTGCGAAATTAATGGGGCAACGAGGAATCAGTCCGCGCGCCTAGCGCACGAGGGCGAGGATCTGCGGGGTGACTCGCTCAATGACCTCGAGGGTGTCGAGGAAGTCCTGGTGGCCGCCGTACCACGGGTCGGGCACGTCGCCGCTGCCCTCGGGGTCGAGGTCGCGGTACAGGCAGATGCGTGGAACGCCGACGGAGCGCAGGTCGGCCGCGGACGCGGGTGCGCCCTCGTGCTCAACCCCTGCACGATCAAAGAGGCGCTCCAGGACGCTCAGGTGGCGCGAGGTCATGGCCAGGATGAGGTCCCACTCCCCCAGCTCGCCGGCGCGAATCTGGCGCGCGCGGTGGTCGGGCACGGCGTACCCGGCGTCGCGCAGCACGCGGGCGGCGCGGCGGTCGATCGGGTTACCGGCTTCCTCGTCGGAGACGCCGGCGCTATCGACGACGACGTCCACGCCGGCGCGCGCGGCGGCCTGTTCGAGGATCGCGTGGGCCATCGTGGACCGGCAGATGTTGCCGGTGCACACCATGAGGACACGGGCGGGGCGGGTCATGTTCGTTTCCGTTCGTTCGGGGCGACGAGGCCGGGGCGGCGAGGGCGGGGCGGCACTCAGAGCAGCGTCAGGTAGGCGCGCACGGCCTGGGCGCTGTGGGCGGCGGCGCGGGCGCCGTCCATGTGGAAGGCCTGGTCGGCGGTGGGGCCACACAGGTCGGAGACGGCTCGCAGCGAGATCCAGTCGACGTCGGAGGACCAGCAGACCTGGGCCATCGCACAGGTCTCCATGTCGGTGCCGATGGCGTCGGGGAAGCGCTCGCGCATGGGGCCGACGTTGGCTTCGGTGCAGAAGGAGTCGGAGGAGACGATGCGCCCGCGGCGCACGGGGTGGTCGATGAGTCCGCGCAGGATGGGCAGGCGCTCTTCGGCGGCTTCGGAGGTGGTGTAGTCGACGGGCATCTGGGGGACCTGGCCCATGGCGTAGCCGAAGGCGGTCGCGTCGGCCTGCCCGTAGATGGCGCGGGTGCCGGCGGCGATGTCGCCGACATTGATGTCGCGCGCGAGGCCGCCGGTGGTGCCGGCCGCGATGACGATGGGTGCCTCGACGAGGGTGAGGGCGCGCGCGGTCGCGGAGGCGGCGTTGGCCAGGCCGATGCCGGAGGTGACGACCAGGACGGTGCGTCCGTCAAGGATGCCGAGCACGAAGCGCTGGGTCTTGTGGCTGCCCGCGAGGATGGCCTGGGGCGTCTCGTCGTCGCCGATGGGCGCGAGCTCGTGCAGGAGGGGCGCGGCCTCCATGTCCATGGCGGCTTGGATGATGGCGTCGACGCGGATGCGCTCGGGGAAGCTGAGGTTCATGGTTCCCATCGTAGGGGACGAGGCCCGCCACGGTCGCGCTCGCCTCGCGTGGTGGCAGCACAGCGGGGCGCGCGCCACAGGGGACGTGAAGCGGGATCGAGCCCCGGCCTCGTGCCGGTCAGGCGGAGCGGCGGCGCGCCCACGCGCACGCGCCGGCGAGGCCGAGGAGGGCGGCGCCGAGGCTGAGGTGGGGGTAGATGCCGCCGGCACCGGAGTTGGGCAGGACGCCGACCTGGGTGTCGACGACGCGGATGGCGGGCAGCGCCGAGGTGCCGGTGCCCGCGGAGGCGGGGATGACGCGCACGGAGGTGAAGCCCTCGTCGGCTCCGAAGTCGGTGGTGATCACGGTGGAGGCCGAGGCGTCGGTGCCCACCTCGATATGGAAGGGCACGGCGCGGGGCAGGAGGACGTGTCCGGCGGGGGCGCGGGTCTCGACGAGCCAGTAGGTCTTGCCGGTCTCGAGGGGCGCGGTCACGAACTGCGAGTCGCCGTCGGAGGTGGAGACCGGGGTGCCGGTCAGGGCCTCGTTGTCGTAGATCGCGAAGGCGGCACCCTCAAGCGGGTAGGTCCCGTCCTCGTTGGCCGTGCCGACGGGCTGGGTGCCGGCCTTTTCGATGCGGATGGTGCGCGGGCGGGCGGGGGCGCAGGCCTCGTTGTTGGCGGCGCCGTCGTGGTCGTAGGGGCCGGCGACGGAGTTGTAGAGGCCGCGCCTCGGGGTGAGGCGCCCATTCGAGGGGACGCACTCGAGGGCGGCCTCGCTGAATCCGGCGGCCTTGGGGTCGCGGGCGACCTTCATGCGGATGAACCAGGTTGTGGACGCCCCGGGCGCAACGTTGGCGCCCTGGGTGAGGACGTAGGTGGCGGCGCGGTTCTGCTCGCGGGCGCTAGCCAGGCCCTCGAGAGAGGTGGCGATCGCGGCGGAGCGCAGGGTGAGGCCGGGCGCGAAGGCCGGTGTGTCGACGAGGCGTCCGGTCGTGCCCGCGATCGTGCCGTCGTTCGTGGCGGTGACGCGGTAGGTGACGGTGATCGTGTCGCCGGAGGCTCCCTCGACGCTTTCGACGGTCTTGTCGATGCGCAGCTTGGGGGCCTGCTGCTGGATCGTGAAGTTGCAGGTGATCGGCACGGCGGCGGCGGTCTTGGCCGGGGGCACATCGGAGAAGTCGATGCCGCCGGTCATGGGGTCGCGGGTGACGTTGACGGCCTCGCCGATGCCGTTCACGCACGTAATGTCGGTAAGCTCCCAGCGGGCCGAGTTCGGGTCGTCGGAGACCTTCCAGGGGCCAAAGTAGCCGGGTTCTCCGAAGCGCAGGGGGCGGCGCCCGGGGATGCGCGGGCCGGTCTCGGCGATGACGAACTGGGAGTAGCCGGGGATGAAGGCCTGGTATCCGGACGTCACTGTGCCGTCCTTGCCGTAGCCCGTGGGGGTCAGGGGGCTGTCCTCGAAGGAGGACCAGTCGACGAAGCCGGAGGCATTCTCCGAGTTCTTCAGGGGCTCTCCCGTGGGCGAGACGAAGTCACCGATACCCAGCGTCGTGAAGTTGAAGGAGGGGATCTTGCCGCCGATCGCTTCGGATTCCGGGGTGACGGTCTTGGCGATGCGGATGTAGCGCTCCTGGCTGAAGGTGGCGTACAGGCACCCGTACGAGGTCTTGTTTTCCTTCGAGCTGAAGGTGGAGACGGGGGTGACGCCCTCGGGCGGCGTGTCCGGGCAGGTGCCGTCGCCACTGGGGGTGAAGCCGGCGACGACGAGGCGGTACGGGATGCCGTCGATCATCACAGTCTTGTTCGAGGTGGTCCGCGAGATCGTCAGGACGTCCTCGGAGTTGGGGCTTTGGTCGGGCGTGCCCGCGGCGTCGGGGTAGGCGGCCGGGTTGTTCGCGTAGATGTCGCGGTTGCCCCGCCCCTTGCCGACGTGGCGGTAGCAGTACCAGACGCCCGGTCCGGCGTCGCGGTTGAGGGCGGCGTAGGGCGCGTTGGCGGGGCAGGAGGAAGGGCCGCTGGCGCGCGAGGCGAGCATGTAAGCGCCCTCGTCGCTCAGGGCAGCGGTAGTGTCGGTGTCGTCCTCGGTCTCCTCCTGGTCGAAGGGGAAGGAGTCCTCGATGCCGCCGATGTTAACGTCGATCGACGAGTGGACCCACTGGCTGGCCGAGTGCACCTGGAAGTTGTTGTGTCGCACGGTGCCCAGGAGGAAGGGCTTGCCGATGGGGACGTCGCCGGGGTTGTTGGGCTTGTAGCCCAGGGCGTTGGTGTTCTGCGGCGAGATGACGCCGGTGGCGACGGGGTTGGCGGCGGGCAGGCCGCGCGCGATGTAGGTCCAGTAGTCGCCCGAGGCGACGGCGGCGTCCAGCATGGGCTGGGCGGTTCCGGCCTGGAGGGGGGCCGAGGACTGGGCGGGGTCTGCGGGATCATAGGGGCCTGCGCCGCGCACGGTTCCGACGTAGGCGTTGTCGGGAACGTTCGTCGTGCGGTCTGTGGCCGAGCCGTTGATGGTGGTCGCGCCAAGGCGGCCGGCGGATGAGGTGACGGGGACGGTGCCGCCGCCGGGAGGCTCGAGCGCGGCGTCGGCGTCCGCGCGTTCGGGGGCGACGAGGCCGGAGAGGGCAGCTGCGCCCGCGACGAGGAGGGCGGCCAGGGCACGCGCGACGGCGCCGCGAGGCCGGGACTTGGCCCTCGCGTGTGTGGCGCGGCGGGAGCGTGCGCCGCTGGGGTGATGCTCCACGTACCCTCCAGATCGTTTGACAGTTACTCACTGACTCTAGCGTAAGTACGCGGAAACGCGCGGGTGAGCTTACTCGCTCGTCCGCGCGTTTCTGCGTCTCAGGTGCCCCTCGGGGGCACGCGAAAGGGTTGCTTACTGCTTGCCGCGTTCCTCGAGCATCTTCTTCAGGGCGGCGGTGCGGCCGGCGTTGATCTCCTCCTCGGAGATCTGCTCGGCGTCCGCCAGCAGGTCTGGGGCGGCGGCCTCGGGGGCGGCCTCCGCGGCTGCGGACTCGCCCTCCGCGGAGGTGGACGCGACCACGCCGGCCTCAGCGGACTCAGCGGACTCAGCGGACTCAGCGGGCTCGGCGGGCTCAGCCCCGGCCTCGTCCCCGGCGGAGGCGAGCGCAGCGGCGGCGGCGCCGTCGAGCGCCTGCGGCTCCTCGCCCTTGCGCTTGCGCGAGCGCAGCCAAATGACACCGGCGATGCCCAGGATGACGACGACGGACACGAGGACCGCGATCATCCACGGCTTCATGACGGCGCCCTTGACCTGCGCGGCTTCGGCGGCCACGGCTTCCTCGTCCATGGGGACGCGCTCGCCGGTCACGAGGAGGCGGTGCGTGTTGACGCCGTAGGGCGTACAGGTGATGAGGGTGGCGAGGTCCTTGCCTTCGACCTTGTTGAGGGACTCGGTCTCGTGGGGCAGGACGACGCGGATGTCGGTGACCTGGTACTTGAGGTGGCGCCCGGCGGTCTCGATGTAGAAGTAGTCGCCCATCTTGACGCTGGTGAGCTGGTCGAACATGGTCGCGTTGCCCAGGCCGGTGTGGCCGGTGAGGACCGTGTGCGTGGACTCGCCGCCGACGGGCAGGGCGGTGCCGAAGAGGTGGCCGACGCCCTTGTCGAGCGTCGCGGTGTCGGTGCCGTGGTAGATCGGCAGGTTGACGTCGATCGAGGGGATTTTGATGGTCGCCATGACGTCGTTGAGGTTGAGCTGGCTCAGGTAGTCCTGGTACTGCGCGGTGCCGGGGCGCTGGGCGTCCAGCCAGGGATCGAGGATCGGCGACTCGGAGGCCTTGAGGTTGTACTCGTCGGCGCGGCGCAGGGATTCGGCGACGGCATCGGGGCCGGCCTGCTCTGCGACGGCACTGAATTCGGAGGCGATGCGTTCCTGGCGCGCGTTGTTGTACTGGGTCGCGAAGACGGGGTACAGGAGGACCAGGATGCCGGCCAGCAGCAGGATCGGGGGCGCGATGGTGAGGAGACGCCACTTCAGGGGAGTCTTCTTCTTGTCGGGCGCTTGGGTGCTCACGCTTTCTCCGTTCATTGCCGAGGCCGTGGAAGTTTGTCTGGTTACAGGGTAGTACCGCTTGGGGGTGGTTGCGGGCAACGTGAGGGGGGTGTGGACCCGCGGGTCCACACCCCCCCTGTGTGTCGCTAGCTAGCGAGGATCAGGCGTCGGCCTGCTCCTTGCGGCGCTTGTTGGCCAGCGCGATCGCGCCGGAGCCGCCCACGAGGAGGGCGCCAGCGCCGATCAGGACGCCGATGCCGGCAGCACCGGTCAGCGGCAGGTTGAAGCCACCGTTGTGCGGGACGTCCTTGACGGTCGTCGCGAGGGTGTACTCGTTATCCTTGGTGGAGTTGGTCTGCAGGACCTGGAAGGCGATCGGGCGGGTCTGGAGCTCGAAGCCGTCGGGGGCCTTGACCTCGACGAGGCAGTAGTAGCCGGGGTTGGTGACGGCGGCGTTGTTTTCCCAGTCGTTGTTGCGCAGGCCGTCGATGGTGACCTCACCGTTGGCGTCGGTCTCGTAGGTCGCGGTGCCGGCGGGGCTCAGCTTCTCGTCCAGGGAGGCGTCGACGGACTCGAAGTTCGCGGTCGGGGTGGACTGAGGCGTGCACTTGTAGACCTCGAACTGGGCGCCCGAGAGCTTGGTGGCGGCATCCTTGGCGGAGACCTTGGTGATCTTCACCTTGCCGAACTTGGAGACGACCTCGGAGTGCGGGTAGTCCGGCGGGGGAACCTCACCCGAGTTGGGCTTCCAGCCGTTGGAGGGGGCGTTGGGGAGCAGGATGGCCTTGTTCTCGAAGAGGCCGTTGGTGCCGACCTTCTCCTTGACGGTGCCGGACAGGTCCATCTGGACCTTGGTGTTGTCGTCCTTGCGGTTGTCGAGCAGCTTCTGGCGGCCGGCAGCGGTGAACTCGGCGGTCCAGAACTTGGTCTTGCCATCGGTGCCGTCGGCGGCGATCAGCTTGTAGTCGGTGTCCTTGGCCAGGGCGACCTCGCCGGTCTTGCCGTCGATGATCTTCAGGGCGATGTCGGCCTCGGGCAGCTCCACGCGCTTGTCGTACTGGTCGACGACGTCGTAGTAGTCGAGGGCCTCAGCGGCGGGGATGTCCGACTTGATGGTGTAGGAGATCGCGGAGCCGATGGCCGGGGTGGTATCGTCCTTGACCGTCTTCTCGATGCCAGCCTTGGAGTTCTTCGGGTAGGCGTGGACGTCGTAGACCCACTTGTTGAGGTCGGTCGGGTGCGTCATGGGCACCGTGATGATGAAGGGCTTGGAGCCGACGTAGCCCGCGGGGGTCTTGGTCTCGGTCACGACGTAGGCGCCGAGGGGGAGGCTGTCGAAGGTGGCCAGGCCGCCGCCGGCGGTGGTCTTCGTGATGGCAGCGTCGGTGCCGTCAGCCTTCGCGGTGTCAACGTTGCCGTTGTAGCCGGCGAGCTTCTCCCAGCCGGCCTGCGTGGTGAGGTCGACGTTGGTCAGCTTCTCGACGGTGAAGGTCGCGCCGTCGAGGGGGGTGCCGTGATTGGAGGTGTCCTCGAGGCCGTTGCCCTCGGTGGTGCCGTTGGTGGCGTCCTTCACGTACTTGTGGATGGTGATGGAGCCGGTCTTGGTGGTGTCGAGGTCGACGAGCGAGGGGGCGCGCGTGACGGTGGCAGCGAGGCCGAAGGCGGGTGCAGCCTGGGTCGCCGAGGTGGCGGCGGGCAGGGCCAGCGCGCCGGCGGCGACGGCGAAGGCTGCGAGCAGGCTCAGGCTGCGGCGGGTCTTCGTGGTGCTCATAGGTGTTCTTTCTCCTGTGTGTGTGATTTCGGGAGTTTTTTCTGATGGTGGGTCTCGTGGTCACGGGACCTCATGGGTGGCTCAGGCGGTTGCCTTGCGCCTCTTGGTGGTGACCACAGTCATCACCATCGCCCCGGACATGAGCGCCGCTGCGACGCCGATGTAGGGGTAGATTCCGGTGCTGCCGGCCTTGGGCAGCTGGCCAACCTCGGTGTCCTTGACGAGGATGGTCGCCTTGCGGGTCTGGCCGACCATGAAGCCCTCGGGGCCGGACCTGCCGGTGGCCTCGGAGGAGAACGCCTGGACGGCGCTCGTGGCCCACTTGGCCTGGTCCCTCAGGTCGGCCGCAAGCTCAACCGTGGTGCCGGAGCCGCTGGGTCGGGACGTCAGCTTGAACTCGAGAGGCTGGGGCAGCAGGGAGTGTCCCGCGGGGGCCTTGGTCTCGACCAGCCAGTAGGCGGTGTCGAGGTTCAGGTCGTTGACGGACCAGTAGTAGCCGTCGGTCGCGGTCGCCTGGGTCAGGGTCTTGACCACGGTGGCGTTTGCGTCGGTATTCGGGTTGGCGTTGTAGATCGCGAACTCAGCGCCCGCGAGGGGGTACAGCTTGGCTCCGCTGGGGGCCGTGTACTGGTTCGAGCCATCCTTGAAGGTCTTGTTCGTGTTCTGCGTGCCAGCCTTCACCACCACGAAGTCGTGGGGGACGGTGGGGCCACAGGCCTTGTTGTTGCTCGTACCGTCGGAGTCCTTGCCGTTCTCAGCCAGGACCTCGTTGAAGAGGCCCTTGCCGGGAGCGAACTCGTTGTTTCCGTTGACGGAGCAGGCCAGGTCGACCTCGTTGTAGCCGGCGGCCGCAGTGTTACGGACGACCGCGAAGCGGATCCAGTATTCCTTGGTGGCCCCCGGGGCCAGCTCGACGCCGTCGGTCAGCGTGTAGACGCCGCCGGTAGCGGTGGCGTTGGACGCGGAGTCCAGGCCGGCCTTCGTTTCGGCGATCTTCGCGGACTGGATTTCCAGGCCCTTGGCGAAGTCGGGCTTGTCGGTGAGCTTGCCGGTGTTGGCAGCCAGCGAGCCGTCGTTGGTGGCGACGATCTTGTAGTCCACGTTGAAGCTCGTGGCGCCGTTGGCGCCGCCGTTCGCCTCGATGGACTTCTGGACGCGCAGCTTGGGGGCCTGGTATTCGTTCACGAACGTACAGGTGATGGGGGCTGCCTCGTTGGTGGCGGCGCCTCCGACGTTCTTGAAGTTGACGCCGCGCTCGGTCTTGGTCACGGCGACGTCTTCACCGATGCCGTTGACGCACTTGATGTCCTTGAGGTTCCACTTGTCCTCGCCGCCGGTGTTGATGTCCTTCTCCGTGATGGTGAAGTCGGAGTTGCCGACCTCGAAGGGAATGAAGGTCGAGTCGTACTTCGCCTGGTCCTCACCGAAGGCGGTGGGGGTCAGCGACGCGGCCGGGTCGGCTGCGGAGATGTACGAGGCCTTGGCGGGAGCGGAGGAAGCCGTGGGCTTCGTGACCGACACGGTGCCGGTGGTCGCCGGCGTGCGGTCGGTATTGTCCGCCCACGCGTCGCCCGTGGTCACCGCGAAGTTGGCAGCAGGGATCGCCGGGTTGGCACCCGAGGGGTCCTCGACGGCCTTCGCGATGCGCACAGAGCGCTCCTCGGTGATGACACCGTAGAGGCAGCCGTAGTTGACCGAGAGCTCCTGCGTGATGAAGGTGCTGGTGCGCTTGGCGTCCGCCGGAGGCGTCGCCGGGCAGTTCGCCGTCGGGATGGAGTTGAAGTTATCCGGGGTCAGGAAGTTCGTCGCGTTCGTCGCAGGGGTGAAGCCCCACAGGTGCAGACGGTAGGTGCGGCCGTTCTGTGTGAAGGTCTTGTCGGAGACGGTCTTCTCCAACTTAACGGTATCGGAGACGTAGGGATCCTCGTTGACGTTACCCTTCGCGCCCGGCCAGGTGCGAGGCGTGACCTCTTCCTTCACGAGCTGGTTGTGAGGCTGCTCTGCACCACCGTTGTAGTACTGGCTGTACAGGTCGTAGTCACCGTTGCCCTCGCCCACGTACTTGACGCAGTACATGCGTCCGGAGCGAGATTCGGGCAGGTTCGTGTAGCCCTGCGAGGGGTCGGCCGCGTTGACCGGGTTCGGCTCATAGGCAGGACCGATGAACTCACCAACGGCCGCGTAGCCGGGACGACCCGCTTCACCAGAAAGAACCAGGTCACGGGGTCGTTTTCCATTGATTAGCTGCGTCGCATCCCAGCCGTTTTGACCAAACTGGGGGGTGCAGAAACCGGCCACGCCATCCGTCTTCACGTAGGCGCCACCCTTGCGGTAAATGATCGTCGAGGCCAGGGTATTGAAGGTCTCGTGGTTGATGAAGGGGAAGGCTTCGCCCTGGTCCCCAGGAATCAGGCCAGTGAACTTCAGGTTCAGGCTCGAGACGAAGTAGGGCTGGCCAAGACCGCCGGGGGCCGCCGCCTGTCCGATGGGCAGGTTGTTGTGGCGGATCGCGCCGAGCAGGAAGGTCTGACCCGGATCAACCTTGCCCGGGTTATTCGGCTTGAAGCCAATGGCGGACTGGCCGTTCACCCAGATCTTCGTGGGATCAGCGGCCCACTTGTCATAGTGCGACTGCATCCAGGCTTTACTGGCTGCAGTGTCACCATAGTCGCCGGTCTGGTTATCCCACTTCCACGGCGTACCGCGGGCGATGTAGGTCCATGCGTCCTTATTCTTAGCGGTTTCGCCACCAAGCCAAGTGTGTAGCTGCTTATTATCGGTGCGAAGCCGATTTTCGGTCATGCCGACGACGACGCCGTAACGGATGCTGTCATTTAGGTCCGAGCCGGTCGGGGTCTCGCGAGTATGACCCTCACCCATGATCGCGTCGACCATGCCGACATCAATCTTGGTAGCACCGGGCTCCTGAGCCGCCTGAGCCGCCTGGGGGGCGGCCACCTGGGAGACGACCAGCGTGCTGGCGGCAGTTGCCACGACGGCCAGGGCGGCCAGGGCGCGGGACGCGACTCCTGCTCGCTTGGTCCGCGCGTGGCCTGCGCGCGCTCGACTCGTTGCCATTAATCGCTCTCCTTGAAGACTGTTGCTTCGCTGTGTCGTACTCGGGGGGATGTCCGAGAGGTTTTTACACAACCTTGATGACACTCAGCGTACGACGCGGTTACCGAAAAATGCAACCCATTTTCTTCAGCTTTGTGAGTGGGCTACATTACAGAAAAACAGTAAAGCTACATTTCCGCAGGATATCAACATTTGACCTAGTGGTTTCAATCTGTGAAAACATGCTTTTTCAGCGTTTTTCATCTTTTTTAACGGCTGGCAACAAATCATATTGTGGAACTTTGCCGAGCTTGACACCACCCCTCCAAATTCACCACTAAGCCCATTTTCAGCACCCTGTTACCCCCAAACCGTCAAGCATTGCAACGAAAATCTCTTGTCCTGTCGCCCACTTCCGCTCAAACTTCTTCCCACCTGCGAAAACATAGGACTTCAGTCCCACCTGCACCCCATACACGCGCCGCGATGCACCCCTCCCTCCCCAAAGTCGCACGTAATTCCTCCAGGGCCTCATTCATCGACAGCTCAAAAACCGCGGAATATCAACGATCTAGATCGGAAGAGCACACGTCTGAACTCCAGTCACTAATGCGCATCTCG
>ERZ1674093.210-NODE-211-length-12638-cov-4.996106_pt1 | contig 12638 bp, 8 predicted proteins | sample MGYA00581116_ERZ1674093 | MGnify/ENA primary metagenome ERZ1674093 (study PRJEB41354, sample SAMEA4873337) | human saliva metagenome | biome: human-associated habitat [ENVO:00009003]; feature: mouth environment [ENVO:08000002]; material: saliva material... | reverse complement strand
AAACTCTATGAGCGAACTGAAAGGGCTGATAGCACAAGCCGCCAGCCAGATGGAGAAGACCGTAGAGCACCTCGAGGAGGCGCTCGCTCGTGTACGTGCCGGTAAGGCCAACGTCAAGATCCTCGACGGTATCATGGTCGAGTACTATGGTAGCCCCGTCCCTCTGACGCAGGTAGGTACTGTCACCATACCCGATGCTAAGAGCATTGTCATCACTCCTTGGGAAAAGGGTATCATCCGTGACATCGAGCGTGCTATCATCAACTCCCCTCTCGGCATCACCCCAGAGAACAATGGTGAGCTGATCCGCCTCGGCATCCCCCCCTTGACCGAAGATCGCCGTCGCGAGCTCGTCAAGCAGGTCAAGGCCGATGCAGAGAATGCCAAGGTAAGTGTACGCAATGCGCGCCGCGATACCAACGATGCCATCAAGAAGAGCATCAAGGCTGACAACACTCCAGAGGACGTAGCTAAGGACGCCGAAGGCGAAGTACAGAAGCTCCACGACCGCTTCATCAAGAAGATCGACGAGCTCTTCGCAGCTAAGGAGAAGGAGATTATGACGGTCTAAGCTCCGCGCGAGACCGCCATCCACGTTATCAAAGCATTGACAGGCTTAGTCATCAAGAACACAGGTAGCCACTACATCGTCCTCACTGAGGATGGTGTAGAGCGCCCGTGTCTAGCCAAGGGCAACCTTCGTCTACGTGGCTTCCGCTCGACCAATCCCATCGTCGTCGGAGACCACGTCGTCGTAGAGCAGACCTCAGGCCAAGCGGAGGAAGAGACCCTCTACATCAAGGATATCCTCCCCCGTAAGAACTACATCATCCGTCGGGCTGCAAACCTCTCCAAGGAGTCCCACATCCTGGCAGCAAACATCGATGCGTCCTTCCTCGTCTGCACCATCGCAGCACCTGAGACCAGTACGACCTTCATCGACCGCTTCCTCGCCACAGCAGAGGCCTACCGAGTCCCCACGGAACTTATCTTCAACAAGATAGACCTCTATACTCCAGAGGCTATCGACTATATGGAGGAGCTCATCGCCCTCTACGAAGGGATTGGCTATCCCTGTCACCGAGTCTCAGCGACGACGGGAGAAGGTGTCGAAGCCCTCATTGACCACCTCAAGGGAAAGATCACCCTCTTCAGTGGACACTCTGGTGTGGGGAAGAGTACCCTCATCAATCAGCTGATCCCAGGCGTAGAGCTACGTACAGGATCTATCTCATTAGCTCACTTCAAGGGGATGCACACCACGACCTTCTCACAGATGGTCCCACTCCCCTACTCCGAGGGAGGCTATCTCATCGACACTCCAGGTATCAAGGGCTTCGGTATGCTCGAGATGGAGGATGCCGAGGTGTCCCACTATTTCCCAGAGCTCTTCGAGGAGAGTACTGCTTGCCGCTTTGGCAACTGTACACACACCCATGAGCCTGGATGCGCCGTACGCGAAGCCGTCGAGGCTGGGCGTATAGCTTCTTCCCGCTACATCAGCTATCTCGGCATCCTCGAGGACAAGGAGAGTGGGAAGTACCGCCCCGAATACAAGTAAATAAATATGCTCCACCTTCATTTCTTGAGGGGGCTACGTCGCTCACTCGTATCTACTACAGCGCTCTCAGCCTGCCTACTCGCACTATCCTGCCATGGGCAGAGTAGCACACAGAGCCAGGCTGCATCTGCACACATCGATAGTACGACCCTACGTGGCGATACGCTCGAGCTTATCTTTGCTGGAGACATTATGACTCATGGGCCACAGATACGTGCAGCAGCCCAATCGGATGGGAGCTATGATTTCGCTCAAAGCTTTGGTCTTGTACGCCCCGCCATTGAGCGAGCAGACCTGGCGATAGGCAATCTGGAGACGACCTTTGGAGGTAAGCCTTACAGCGGTTATCCCATGTTCTCCTCCCCCGAAGCCCTCGCAGTAGCCCTCCGTGAAGCTGGCTTTGATGTCCTCACGACATCCAACAATCACAGCTGTGATCGCCGAGGCTATGGTATTACCCATACCATCGATGTACTCGACAGCCTCGGGATAGCCACCACAGGGAGCTATCGCAACCTCAGTGAGCGCCCAGCACGCACTCCCCTCATACAATCAGTACGTGGGATCAAGCTGGCTATCCTTGCCTACACCTATGGCACCAATGGGCTTCCAATTCCCCACCCAACTGTCATAGACACGATAAGCAAAGAGCACATCGCGGCAGACCTACGCCGTGCAGATAGCCTCGGGGCAGAGTACAAGATCGTACAGATCCACTGGGGTAACGAGTACGAGAAGTCCCCGAACCGAGCCCAGCGAGAGCTCGCGCAATGGCTCGCTGACCAAGGTGTAGATGCCGTCATCGGTAGCCACCCTCACGTCGTGCAAGAGAGCACACGCCTCCAGGGACAAGATACGCAGCGTGGAGAGACCTTCGTTATCTACTCGATGGGGAACTTCATTAGCAACCAAATCACTCCACCAGCTACTCGCGGTGGGATGCTCCTCTCCTTGACGCTGACCCGACAAAGCAAGAATGCAGCTTGGACGACCAAGCCACACTACCAGTATGTTTTCGTCGAGAAGCGATCACCCAACGGACAAGCGATCTATCGTCTTCGTCCCGTAGACTTAGACTCAATACCCGAAGGTATGGCTCCAAAAGAAGCCAGCGACCTGAAGGCCTTCCAGCGCTACTATAAGATGATCCCTCTCGTCAAGTAGCTCCCTATATATTGTATCACTTAATTACGACTCCAACTCTTATGAATATGAAGAAGCTTAGCATAGCCCTGACTACCCTCTTCGGTATCGGCCTCCTTATCTTCAACAGCTGCGGTACGGTACCCATCACGGGCCGTCGCCAGCTCAACCTCGTCTCCGATGGTGAGATCCTCGCCGCCAGTGCGACGCAGTATCGCCAGTTCATCAGCAAGTCTCAGCTCAGCCACAATAGCACGTACAACAACAAGGTCACTCAGGTGGGCCGTCGTCTGGCTGCTGCTACTAACATCTACCTCAAGCAGAATGGCTACGAATCTATGCTCTCGACACTGAGCTGGGAATTCAATGTAGTCGACAGCAAGCAGGTTAATGCCTTCTGTATGCCTGGCGGAAAGATCGTCGTCTATACAGGACTTCTGAACCTCGTCGGTAATGGTAGCCATTCTGACGATGAGCTCGCAGCCGTTATGGGTCACGAGCTGAGCCATGCCCTGGCTAAGCACGCCAATGAACGTATCAGCAACCAGATGCTCATGCAAGCTGGCGGACAGCTCCTCGGAGCTACTGTAGGCTCGCGCTCAGGGATGCTGAGTGGGATCCTGAACCAAGCCTATGGTCTCGGCGCTCAGGTCGGCGTACTTCTCCCCTTCGGTCGTAAGCAGGAATATGAAGCCGACAAGATGGGTCTTGTACTGATGGCTATCGCTGGCTATGATCCCCGCTACGCAGTGAACTTCTGGCAGAAGATGGCCCAGTCAAAGGGTGGCGGTCAGCAGAGTGAACTCCTAAGCACTCACCCCAGTGATGCCAACCGCATCAAGGCAATCGAAGCCTACCTGCCCACTGCTCTCCAATATTACAAGGGCCAGGGTAGCGCACCTGCAAGTAGCTACTCGGGATCGTCCAGCCAGTCTCGTCGTCAGAGCAACGCGCGTAGTGTACGTGCTAGTGACGTAGCAAACTACCTAAACAATAGATAGTAGAAAGGACTTCCTATCAACAATTCATAGAAGAGCCCCATGCTATGAGCGAAGAACACTCATAGCATGGGGCTACCACAATCCTCGTACATAGTAATATGGGTAAATACCACTGGTCTATAGAGCGCGTAGAGCAGCTGCGCCAACTCATACTCAGCCATCGCAATATCATCATCCTCCCCCACACAGCTCCCGATGGTGATGCTTTGGGCAGTACCTTAGCTTGGGCAAAGGTCCTTCAGACAGTACATCCAGAGGCTACCATCCGTGTACTCAGCCCAGACCGTATTGAGAGCTACCTCAGCTGGCTTCCCTACCTTGATGAGCTTCTGATCTATCCTGACGCTGAAGAAGAGAGCCTTAGAGCAATCTATGAAGCTGACCTCCTCTTTCACCTCGATCACAACCAGCCAAGCCGCCTGCGCTATGCACCGCTCATTGAGGCCGTAGAGCAGTCTAAGGCTCCCCATATCCTCATTGACCACCACCTCGACCCTGATCCCACTTTTACTCTGAACTTCAGCTATCCCGAGGCCTCTGCAACTTGTGAGCTGATTCATACCCTTATCCTATCCCTCGGATGGGAGCTGCATATCACGTCTGAGGTTGCAACGCTCCTGCTTACTGGGATCATCACAGATACGGGACGCTTCATGTATAGCCACCTCTCCCCAGAGCTCTTCGTCACGACTTCAGACCTCTTGGCTCGTGGAGCAGACTACCTACACATCATTGACCGCCTCACCTACCATAATCCCGAGATACAGATCCGCCTCCAAGGCTATGTACTTGACCAGAAGCTCGAGCTCTATCCCGATCTCCGCGCGGCCTGTATCATTCTTACCCAAGAGGAACTTCAGCGCTTCGGTGCCTCAAAAGGTGATACGGAGGGGCTGGTAAATATTCCCTTGACGATTGAGGGAATCGACTGCTGCTGCTTCATCCGAGAGGATAAGACTCAGGTCAAGCTCTCCTTCCGATCCACGGGCACCTTCCCCGTCAACCAACTTGCCAGCGCTGGCTTTGGAGGGGGAGGACACCTCAATGCCGCAGGAGCTGAGCACCAAGGCTCTATCCAAGAGGCTAAAAATATCTACCTTTGTGAACTAAGGAAACTGAGAGCTCAAGAAGCCATCTAAGCTCATCACCACCGTCCAGCAAGCATAGACAGAAATAATGAATAGACTTATCACCCATCGCATCGCCCTGCTCCTACTGCTTCTCATTCCCGTGTTGGCACTGGGAAGTTGCAAGAAGAATCGCTCCATTAAGCCTCTCTCCCAGCTCAAGAGAGAGCAGCGCCAAGCGATTGACCGACTGATCAAGGAATCATCATTCACAGTGAAGGAGCTCAGTAGCGAGACACTACCCTCGACCATTGACCCCGATGTATTCTATCGTCTATCCAATGGACTATATATACGTGTGCTTGATAAGGGGACGACCCGCCCTGAAGCAAATAAGACAACAGTCTCGGTACAGCTGAAGGGCTACTTCTTCAATGTATCTCAGTCCAAGGGAGCAATTTTCGACAACCTCACAGAGACCAATGTCCGTCCTCTCTTCTTCCGATATGCCTCATGGGAGACCAGCGAAGGGAAGATCCACTACAGTTCTCTCAACGAAAGTGGGGTCTATGAAGACCTCATCTGCGAAGGAGTTGCTTTCCCTATGTCGCTGCTCGGTGATGGAGCTATCGTACAGCTCATCATCCCCTTCGACCTCGGTCCCTCACAGAACTATACCGCTGGTAACAGCCTCTTCGTAGAGAAGGCCGTCTATACCTTCTATACGAAGCCCCAGCAATAACCTTCTTCTCCTCACCTTATGACACTCATCAAGTCCATCTCGGGGATACGAGGGACTATCGGTGGACACGTCACCGATGGCCTCAACCCTGTTAGCACGGCGCAGTTCACAGCTGCCTATGCCTCCTTCATCCGCCAGCAAACCAAGAAGGCTCGCCCCCTGATTATCGTGGGGAGAGATGCCCGCATCTCTGGCATTATGGTCAACCGCATCGTCACGGGGACGCTCCTCGGAATGGGATGTGATGTCATCGACATCGGGCTCGCCACAACGCCTACAACCGAGATGGCAGTCACAGGGAAGCAGGCTGACGGAGGGATCATCCTCACGGCAAGCCACAACCCCAAGCAGTGGAATGCCCTCAAGCTACTCAATAGCCGTGGCGAATTCTTAAGCGATGCTGAAGGGAAAGAAATCCTACGTATCGCCGAAAGTGAAGGCTTTGACTTCGCTGATGTCGACAACATCGGAGGCATTCTGAGCGAGGAGAGCTATTTGGATGAGCATATCCAAGCTGTACTTGCTCTACCATCAGTTGATGTTGAGGCTATCCGTCAGGCAGACTTCCACGTAGCATTCGATAGTGTCAATTCAGTAGGTGGCATTGCTCTACCAGCGCTCTTTGAGGCTCTTGGAGTCAAGCACGTCACCGCTCTCAATGCAGAGCCTACGGGACACTTTGCTCACAATCCCGAGCCACTCCCTGAGCACCTCACAGAAATTTGTTCGGCTATCGGATCCAGCAAGGTTGATGTAGGCTTCGTTGTAGACCCCGACGTAGACCGCTTAGCCATCATCGATGAGCGTGGCACTTTCTTCGGCGAAGAATATACGCTGGTCGCAGTATCAGACTACCTACTCCAGCTTAATGGAGGGGGAAATACAGTCTCCAACCTCAGCTCGACCCGTGCTCTGCGTGACGTCACAGAGCGTCATGGCGGCAGCTACACGGCAGCAGCAGTAGGCGAAGTCAACGTAGTCACAAAGATGAAGGAGACGGGTGCACTCATTGGTGGAGAAGGGAACGGTGGTGTGATTTACCCCGAGCTCCACTATGGACGCGACGCTCTCGTAGGTATCGCTCTCTTCCTCACCCTCCTTGCAAAGAGCGGCAAGAAGGTCAGCGAACTCCGAGCCACCTACCCCAACTATGCGATGAGCAAGCAGCGAGTAGACCTCCCCTCGGACGTAGATGCAGGTGCTCTCTTGGAGCGCTTAGCCAAGGAATACAGCGACAAGGGAGATATCAACCTCATTGACGGGGTGAAGATTGACCTCCCGACAGAGTGGGTACATGTGCGCCGAAGCAATACTGAACCCATCATCCGCATCTACACCGAAGCTCCTACAGCTGAGGAGGCCCAGCGTCTCGCAGACGAATTCAAGGCCGTCCTCCTCTCTTACCTCAACTAAGCAATACACCAAGCCTCACTATGCAGGGACGCTCCATTGTGACTCCCCGTATCGTGAGGCTTGGTGTTTGTACTTATCATATCACTCACGGTTTACACGACAATTGGCACGTAAGAAGAAAGACCTCCCTCTTTTAGAAGGCATCACGATCACTGGTCTTGCTGGGGAAGGCAAGGCGCTCACCCATATAGACGGCAAGGTACTCTTTGTTCCCTTCGCTGCTCCTGGCGATGTCTGCGATATCCAGATCACAAAGAAGAAGAGCAGTTTTATGGAAGGAAAGATTGCACGTATCGTCACCCCCTCCCCTGAGCGTACCCAGCCCATCTGCTCACACTTCACCATCTGCGGGGGGTGCAAGTGGCAGCACCTCCCCTACTCCCTCCAGCTACAGAGCAAGGATCAGGTCGTCCGCGACGCCCTCCAGCGAATCGGCAAGATTGAGGTAGGCGAATATCTCCCCATCTTAGGCTCGGTAGAAACTGAGCGCTATCGCAATAAGCTCGAGTTCACCTTCAGCCACAAGCGCTGGCTCTTCCCAGAGGAGCTTGACGTACTCAACGCACGCTCCACACCACCAGAGCCCTATGAGCTCTCCGGCCTCGGCTACCATCTCCCAGGGATGTTTGACAAGGTCCTCAACATCGACACCTGCTACCTCGGAGCCGAAGTTATGGATGAAATCCGTCTCTTCGTCCGAGACTACTGCTCCGCTCGTCCCGAGGAGTATCCTTACTTTGACCTCCGCAAGCAGGAGGGACTGATGCGTACCCTAATGCTCCGTACGACCTCTACAGGAGAGATCATGGTTGTGGTCGTCTTCTACCGAGAGAATGAAGCTGCGCGCATCGCATTACTCGCGGCTCTACAGGAGCGCTTTCCCCAGATCACAGCCCTACTCTACGTCATCAATGGTAAGTGCAATGACACCATTGGGGACCAAGAGATCCATTGCTTCTACGGACGCGAGTACATTGAGGAGGAGATGGAGGGTCTACGTTTCCGTATCGGGCCCAAGTCCTTCTACCAAACGAATAGCCGTCAGGCCTATGAGCTCTATAAGGTAGCTCGTGAGTTCGCAGAGCTAACTGGCTCGGAGCGTGTCTATGACCTCTATACAGGGACAGGGACGATAGCCAACTTCGTCGCCAGGCAGTGCGCTTCCGTCGTAGGTATCGAATATGTACCCGAGGCAATTGAAGATGCACGCGTCAATAGCGAGGTCAACGGCATTGACAACACCCTCTTCTACGCAGGCGACATGAAAGATATCCTCACCACAGACTTCATCAGCGAGCATGGTGAGCCTGACGTCATCATCACCGACCCCCCACGTGCTGGCATGCATGAAGATGTCGTCGCTACGATCTTGCGTGCAGCTCCCCGTCGCATCGTGTACGTCAGCTGCAATCCCGCCACGCAGGCTCGTGACCTTCAGCTACTCACCGCTACAGACCAGTACAGTGTGACGAAGTCCCGTGCAGTGGACATGTTCCCGCACACGCATCATATCGAGAACGTCGTACAGCTTGTACGACGCTAGCCCTCTCCCCTAATTCCCCAAACTATGCTCCAGAAGATCCTTGCATCACTGCGTCGCCCGACAGTGCTCTTCCTACTTGTCGGCATCGCTATTGCCATAGCTACGGCTGTCTTCCTGAGGCATAGGACTAGGCAAGCGACAGCAAGGGAGCTCCAAGCAGAGCAGCTACGCCTCCCCGATACACTCCGAGTCGTCACGCTCTCAGGTGCTACGACCTTCTTCATCTACCGCGATGAACCGATGGGTTACCAGTACGAACTGGTGCGCCTCTTTGCTCAAAGTCGCAAGCTCCCGCTGAAGCTCTATGTCACTCACAGCATGGAGGAGGCTGAAGCAATGGTTGAGCAAGGGCGTGTCGATCTCTGTATCACCCCTCAGGCTATGACTCACTCTGCGAAGGAGCGCCTACGCTTTGCTGGGCCTGAGGTGATGACGGGACTGGTACTTGTTCAGCGTAGGGCCAAAGCCGGAGATAGCATCCCTTACATCCAAGATGTAGCAGCCCTCCTCGGTAAGGAGCTGACTGTCATAGCTGGCTCACGCGCTGAGGAGCGTATCAAGCGCCTTGAGGAGCAGCTTGGAGGTAAGATCCTTATGCATGAGATTACAGCCGATACCATTAGTACGGAAGACCTCATCGCTCAAGTCGCCAGCCGAGAGATCAACTATACGATCGCTGATGCAGACTTGGCTAAGCTCAGCAAGACCTACTACCCTCAGCTGGACATCTCGCTGGAGGTTGGCTTTGCACAGCGCCTTCGCTGGTTCGTCTCCCGCAAGGCTATTGGCCTCGCTGATGCCCTGGATAAGTGGGCTAAGGATATCCCCGAAGACCGAGGCTTCCATGAGATCTATAAGCGCTACTTCGAGCTTAGTAAGTCTGACGATGGAGAGGAAGCTCCCCTCCTCAATCCCCCGAAAAAGGAGGATATACCTGCGTATGGGACTCAGCCAGCTCGCCCATCGCCTCCCTCTACCACAGAGAAGCAGCCCAAGGAAACCGCTACACACGAACCGGCTCCCAGTGGTGGCTACGGGATCTCACGCTTTGATAAGCTCTTCGAGAAGGAAGCACGACGCATCGGCTGGCCCTGGCAGGTATTGGCCTCCATCGCCTATCAGGAGTCGAACTTCCGCCCCGAGGTCGTTGGCTGGTCAGGCGCTCGCGGACTAATGGGTATTATGCCCCGAACGGGTAAGATCTATGGTGCTTCGGTCAAGCAGCTCCTCGATCCAGCGGTGTCTGTACGTGTAGCAGTGGACTGTCTAAAGTCCATTGATGCACTCTTCCAAAAGCAACTCACCGACCCAGAGGAGCGTATCAAGGTCACCCTCGCAGCCTACAACGCTGGTCCTGCACACCTGCAGGATGCTATCCGACTAGCGGAGAAGTACGGCTACTCCTCTACTCGCTGGGAGGGCGGTATCGAGACAGCTCTACGATTAAAGAGCGAAGCGAAGTACTACAACGATCCCGTCTGCCGAGCAGGCTATCTCCGAGGTAAGGGCGTCGCACGCTACGTCGACGAGGTCATCTCCCGCTACCACGGCTACCTCAGCCGAACAAAGTAATCCTCCGTCATCCTCTACAACATCTGAGGGGGCGGGAAGCACTGGTCTTCCCGCCCCCTTCTCTTTTATCCCACTATTCTCTATGAAATCACTCCGACTCCTTTCACTTAGCCTGCTCCTCGGCAGTTGCCTCTCCCTCCAGGCGAGCAATACCAGCCCCACGAGCTATGTCAATCTGGTCAATCCCCTCGTCGGTACTCAAAGCACCTTCGATCTTAGCTCGGGCAACACCTACCCCGTCATCTCCCGCCCTTGGGGGATGAATAGCTGGACGCCCCAAACAGGGAAGATGGGAGATGGCTGGCAGTACAGCTACCAGGCTACCAAGCTACGCGGGCTCAAGCAGACGCACCAGCCCAGTCCATGGATCAACGACTACGGGCAGTTCTCCCTACTACCGATGACGGGGAAAGCTCCTGTCTTTGACGAAGAGAAGCGCGCCTCATGGTTCAGCCATAAGGCGGAGGAGGCTCGCCCCTATTCCTATGAGGTCTATCTGGCTGACTACGACACACGCATCCGCATGGCTCCAAGTGAGCGTGCCGCAGTCTTTGAGGTAGAGTTCTCTCGTATGGCACGACCCGAGGAGCGCTGGGTTATAGTAGACGCCTTTGACTCAGGCTCCGAGATCCAGCAACTGGACCGCTTCACCTTAGTTGGTATCAGCCGCAAGAATAGCGGTGGAGTACCGAAAGGTTTCGCTAACTACTTCATCGTGCGCTTCACCGAGCCGATCCAGCGTCTCGTACGTGAGGAGCGCAAAGGCAAGGGCGGACGACATGCCCTTGTTGCAGTAAATCTTGCCGGCGAGAAGGGAAACGCTCCAACGACTTTCTATGTTGCCTCCTCGTTCATCAGCCGTGAGCAAGCCGAGCTTAATCTAAGAGAAGTAGCCCCCCGTAGCTATCAGCAAGTCCGTGCAGAAGGCAAAGCTGAGTGGGAGAAGCAGCTGAGCCGTATAGCTGTCACCGATAGCCCTGATCGCGTGAGCACCTTCTACAGCTGCCTCTATCGCTCACTCCTCTTCCCCCGACGCTTCTATGAGATTAATGGCAAGGGGGAGGTCGTCCACTACAGCCCATACAATGGGCAGATACTCCCTGGCTACCTCTATACCGACACAGGCTACTGGGATACCTTCCGAGCCCTCATGCCGCTGATCCACCTTGTCTACCCAGAGGAGGGAGCGAAGATGGCAGAGGGGATGATGAATGCCTACCGTGAGAGTGGCTTCTTCCCCGAATGGGCGAGCCCCGGACACCGTGACTGCATGGTAGGCAACAACTCTGCTTCGGTCATCGCAGATGCCTTCATCAAGGGACTGGGGCATATTGACCCCAAGGAGCTCACCACGGCACTACTCCACGGTGCCAACAACGAGCACCCAAGTATCCGCTCCACCGGACGCCTCGGGTATAAGTACTACAACAAACTCGGCTATGTACCCTCCGATGTAGGGATCAACGAGCATGCTGCCCGAAGCCTTGAGTATGCCTACGACGACTGGTGTATCTTCCAAGCTCTACAAAAAGCTGGAGCTTCAGCTGATCTGCAGCAACTCTACGCTGAGCGAGCTATGAACTACCGCAAGCTCTATGATCCCAGCACCGGCTGGATGCGCGGTCGCCGGCAGGATGGCTCCTTCCAGTCCCCCTTCTCCGTCTTCAAATGGGGAGATGCCTTCACTGAAGGCAATTCACTCCACTACAGCTGGTCCGTCTTCCATGACGTGCAGGGGCTCATCGATCTCATAGGCGGGGATCAGGCTTTCACTCGCAAGCTCGACAGCATCTTTACCCTCCCTCCCATCTTCGACGACAGCTACTATGGCTTCGTCATCCACGAGATCCGTGAGATGCAGATCATGGATATGGGCAACTACGCTCACGGCAATCAGCCCATACAGCATATGATCTACCTCTATGACTACGCTGGGGAGCCCGCCAAGACGCAGTACTGGGTGCGCGAAGTCATGCGCCGACTCTACTCCGATCGCCCCGATGGCTACTGCGGAGACGAGGACAACGGGCAGACCTCGGCATGGTATGTCTTCTCGGCTCTGGGCTTCTATCCCGTGACACCAGCACTTGGTCAGTATGCTATCGGCACGCCTTACTTCCGTGAGGTCCGTCTATCCATGCCAGAGGGGAAGAGCTTCGTGATCCGTGCCTCCGATCCCAGCGTCCCCTACATCCAGTCGGTACAGCTCAATGGCAAGCCTTGGGAGAAGACCTATATTGACTATGAGACGCTACGACGTGGAGGCTCGATGACCTTCACCCTCGGTGCGAAGGCCTCCTCATGGGGTACACACGCCTCCGCTCGCCCCTACTCGTTCTCGCGAGCGAAGAAGTAGTCTCCTCCACACCATTCACTTAAATTAGCGCCCCTACAGCAGGTTAGTCCATCAAATAACCTGCTGTAGGGGCCGATCATATATAGCACCTTGAGCCTGTTGCCGCGAGTCCTGCCCGCTATTTAAAGTGGTAAGGTATCGCACGCCCAGCTCCCTGATATAGCTCTCCGAAGAGATACACAAGTCCTTCGCCTTATCGCGAGTATTCCTCTTATCCAGCGGAGGGAAAAGCATCGTTCT
>ERZ1674093.209-NODE-210-length-12652-cov-10.156148_pt1 | contig 12652 bp, 7 predicted proteins | sample MGYA00581116_ERZ1674093 | MGnify/ENA primary metagenome ERZ1674093 (study PRJEB41354, sample SAMEA4873337) | human saliva metagenome | biome: human-associated habitat [ENVO:00009003]; feature: mouth environment [ENVO:08000002]; material: saliva material... | reverse complement strand
GCTTCCAGCGTTACCGAAGCGGCTGCGTGCCTCCCGCTCATCATCGGTCTCTTCACGCAGCGTGCACGTCGCGGACCCGAAGGTGCCCGTGAGCTTGCGCGACCCGAGCCGGGCCGTGCGTAGCTCGTTGAGAAGAGCGGAGACTGAGGCAGCCTTCCAGAGTTCCTCGGATACCCAGACGTGCGCGCGCATGCGCATGCCCTCGGGCAGAGCCTCGACCAGGACGAGCTGCCCCTTGCTGGCCGCGCCCGTCTCGTGGTTGATGGCGGTCGTCTGTCGCCCGCGCAGGGGAGGCTTACCGTACCAGCCCTGAGTCTTCGTGCCGGGCTCTTCACCGTCGCCTTCCTTCGGGGCGAAGAAGACATATCCGCCGCGAACGGGGATCTTCCCCGTTTCCTCGGTGGAGTCGCCGTACAAGATGATGGGCGAGTCCGAGGGTGACGTCTTGTTTGTCTTGAGTGTGAGGGGAACGGGGAGTCCCTTAATGTCCTCAATGACGGGCAGCGCGTCGGAGACCAGCAGGTGGCCGCCGGTCACGGCGTTGGTAATGACCGCTTCGTGCTCTCCTCGCTTCTTTGATGACACCAGCCGGTGCAGCCAGGGGAGCAGCACCGTTCCGCGCAGGAAGTCCAAGGATCGGATTTCGTTCGAGAAGGGGACCTCGTAGGACACGATGGGCGAGTTGAGCGTGAGGTCGAGGATCAGGTGGTGTCCGCCGCTGTGCTGAGCTGCGGAACTGTCGACGGTCCCGACCTGGTGTTGTGTGTCGCCCCGCTGAGGGGCGGGATCGTCTTCCGTGAAAGACCGTGCCAGGCTCTTGAGGGTCTTCCTCAGCGTCTGCGCGTGCGACGAGGCGAAGGTGACTATTTCGGATGTGGACTGCCCGGCGTGCGCCTCAACCTCGTGGTTGGTCACGAGGAGCGTGCACTCGCCGTCGCCTCCGCTGCGGCCCGAGCCGATGCCTCGGACCATGAGGCCCGCGACACCCAGGAGGAAGTGCGCAGCCTCGATTGTCGCCGGATCGGAGAGCTCAGACCCGGCCTCGTCGATGAGAGTGAACGTGCCCGTGAGGATGCCGGCCGCCGCGCGCTCCGTGAAGCGCAGGAACTGGTCGCGCGCCGTCCCCGTGGTCGGGTCGATGGACAGGGATACAGTGTCGTGGATGTTAATCGTCGAGGCCGGGGTGGCGTCCGTGAACAGAACGTGACGCGGGTGGGGGGTTGAGCCCGGCTCGCTGTTGGGGTCCTGTCCGAAGATCCACAGGGCGAAGTTGGTCCACTTCCCGTCCTTTTGCCCGTCGAGCGCCTTTGCTGCCAGCATTGCCTGCTCGCGCAGAACACCCGTGATGACCGTGCCGCGCACGACCGGGTCGTCGCCGCAACGCTCGATTGTTGAGTGCGTGCGTCCCGCGTGGCCCACGCCCGTGGATACGCCCCAGTCGGACGTGAACACGATGGTTACGTGGCCGCTTGCGGTAGGTGAATCCGTGGTCACTGGGCACCTCCTTCGGTGGAATCAGTCGCTGTTCTCTGGGAGTTGGTGCCGTCGGCGCCTTTGCTCCCAATCCGGGAAGCGAGGTACCCCTTGGGCAAGTTCTCAGACAGGTCGATGAGGTCCAGGAGCCACTTGATCTGCTCGAGAGATTCGCAAGCCTCATCGGAACTTGAGGATTGAGGGGGAAGAAGTTTCAGCTGTTTGGAAAGGAGTCCAGCACTGGGTGCGTTCTGCAGCGCGTCGTCCCACTCTGTTGCCGCCTTTTCCGCCTTACCTTCCGCGAGGAGCTTGACGATGCGGTTTGCGCGGGCGCGCGGGAAAGGATCGCCGGTGATCTGCGTGGGGTCGTCCGGTTTCTTGCCGTCGAAGGCGGCGACTGCCTGAAGAATGCGCGCCCAGGAGGACAAGGGCTGCGACGTTGTCGTGGGTGTTTTCTCGGACGAGGTCGTGGTCGCGTCCCCGGTCCGATCCGGCGCGTAGTGACCGATCAGGAAGGGGCGCTGCGTGCGGCCCTTGTACTCGTCCAGCGTGTCATCCGGGTCGAGGACCGTCGCGTCGCGCAGAACATGGAAGTCGATCGTCGAACAGGGGACCGTTCCCGGCTTCTTGCCGAGCTTCTTTCCACGCGACACCAGGCCTTCCGCCAGGTCGTAGGCGATGTGGAAGGGGAAGTTACGGCCCACGATGGCCACGCCCGCCGAGGCCGTGAGCGGGCCGGGTGTCTCCGCGCCTGCGACGACGGCAAGTTGTTTCAGAAGCTCGTCGTTGCCGGTGAGGCGCTCGTAGTGGCGGATGTAAGCCTCAGCGAAGGGAATTGCGTAGCGTCCGTCTGTGTAGACAGTGACATCGTCGCCGCCCACCAGGACGGGAACCATGGGAAGGGTCTTAAGGCGATTGACGCCAGCAATATTGTCGACGGTTTGCCATGCCTCAGCCACCGCTTGATTGACGACTCCGTCGAGACGGTAGTTGACCTCCATGACGAACCACTGGAAACGATCGTCACGAATCGAGCACGGGTTGTCTCTGCGTTTATACGCCGCGTCTTTGAGCGAATCAAGGCACGCGTCGACTGTGTCGAAGGCTCTGCCGAGGTCGCGCATGATCGCACCCACGCCGTTGCCGTCGATGTGGATCACGCCGACGGAGGACAGCTCCGGGAGAGGATTCGTGGCCCCGACCTCGTCAGACACATCCTGAAAGGCCCTCTCCAGCTGAAATGGGTCCTCGTTCAGGTTCTTGATTCGATCTCTGACTACCTCGTCGCTCAGAGTCGAATCGTGGCGCGCGATGACATCCCTGAGCTGCAATCGGCGTGCCGAACGCGACCACGCGCGCTTGACTCGCGACGGAAGCGACAGGGGCCGATCCTTGTCCTTTCCCGTCTGCGTTGGGAGCTGACCCCCGTCGTCCGAAAGCATCGGAACCTTGAGTGAGTGACTCGCGTACTTTCGGATCCTGTCGAGTGCCTCATCCGAGAGTGCTGCTGAGGCGGGGAGCGCCGACTCGTTCGCCCTTTCCAGGAACGGGAGCTGTGGGAAGCGTGCTAACGCCGGGCGGCGGTTCAGTGAGTACTTCAGGAACACGCTATCAAGCGTGTTGAGATCACCCGCATCAACCGTGTTGGATGACGTCTGAACAAAGACTCCCGTGACGTCGAGGCCCGGGGCGTCAGTCAGCGCACGGAGCGTGACCTCTCGGATCAGTCGCTTCGCTAATTCCTTTGGAACGCCATCAGTCTCGGTGAATCGGACGATCACCTTGCCTGACGAGTCGGAAACCCAGAAGGAACTCGGAAGGGTCTTCGTATTAAGGAGTTCTTCTGCCTTATCCTTCACCCACTTGGACAGCAGCGTGATCTCAAAGGATGCGCCGATCTGCTCACGCAAGCGAGGAGAGGAGAAAATGAAGGGCTGATTGCTGTTCGTCTGCAGCATGACGAGGTAACTTTCCATCGTGATTCCCCAAGTTTTATCCATTGAAAGCAGTGAGTTGTGCGATGATGTCTGCTGTGAGCCTTCCACGCGCCTGACAAATTGATGTGTTTGCTCGGTCTGCAATCTTGTTGAAGAGTTTACGATTCATCATCTTCTTCGCGAAAACAACAATCGGCTCGTCTGTTGTTTTGAAAGAATCGTAGTGTTCTTCGAGTATCCTCTCCGCCTCTTCTTGTTTGTGATTTGTGAAGTCTTCCTTTGGATTTGAGGGTTTTCCTTCGTAGTCAAACACGATGATGACGATATCAAATCTGTTATGAAATGAGGGATTGTGTGTATCTGTGAAAGTTTCGCACGTAATATTTTTTTCTTTGAATAATCCTGTTGAGGCAATTGATTTGCTAATGTTGTTCTGTTCTGTATGGTCAGCTATGAGTGCAATCTTTGGGTTTCCGAGTGTTAATTTTCGAAAGAGCTGGCGACCGTATTTCCATCTTGAAAGTAGTTTGCCAATGCAGTAGGTTGCAAAGGGGGCGATGATTGGGGCCCAGAGCCAATCGCAGAAGATTTGCCAGTTCATTTCTATCCTTAGAGGGTTATGCGGCCACAGCGTCTATGACGCCCATGCCGTAGCTCGTGTGTGAGCCGACGTTCGTGTATGCGGACAGCGCCATGAGGCGCGAGAAAATGCGAGTCGCTTCGGTGCCCTCGACGCCGCTGATGCGCAGGTAGCCCTCGTGGGCCGGGATGCGCTGGGAGCTCAAGCGGCCCTGGCCTGCATTGCGGGGCATGGCCAGTGAAACAAGGGACGTGCGGGTGAAATCCTGGGTTGCCAACACGCTCGCCATGGCGTTTCGATCAATCCGTGGGGGAGCGAGCCTTCGATTCCAGGCCCACCAGCGCTGCTGCAGACTCGTCGCAATCGTCGCCGGAGACAGGCTCGGCACGTGATTCCCCTTCGACGAAAACGTCGTTGGCGTGACAAGGCGTATCTCCCACGCAGTGTCCTGGTCTCGCTCCGCTAACTCTTCCCACGATGCCTGGCTGATGATCTGCCCCTCGGATGCGATCAGCACTGCGTCGTCGTCGGTGCCAGCCCCGAGGCGCATCACTCCACCCCATGACAGCCATGCATCCAGCGTGTCAATCAGTCGGTCGTCCAAGAAGCGCACCTCGACGCCGAACGTCGACTCCGAATGACTCAACTCGCCGAGCGAATAGGGCTTCACCCCACCCGACCCGTGAATGGGTCGGTGTGCCAGCGTCGGAAACTGCGCTGCCCGCGTCGGGCTAATGCCTGGCGGTAAGTCCAGAACCGCCGACAGGGCTGCGTGGAGCCTTCGTGGTGTCGCTGGCACTCCCTCGGGCGCGTCAAAGCGAACGTAGATGGATGCTGGCAACGGTGCCTCCCATCACTTGCGTGTGACTGTCGTCTCCGACCGTAACACAGCTGTTTGGATGGGTCACGCGAAACTGTCAAGTTGTATGGCAAATAGAAAAATACAAGGTAAATAGTGGAAACCCCTTGTTCTAACAATCAAATTAATCGCTCGGCATTTTTCAACTCTTCAAACTGTCTAATTGATTGCCGGGTTGGTTATGGTCGGTCGGCGAGGGCTGTCTGGGGAGGTTGTGTGGAGAGTGGGCGGGGGGCGCCGCACATGCGCCAACCTCTCCATTTCTTCACCAAAAGGTCAAGAATTCTTAAATTGTGAAACCCTCTAGGAGGTTGTTGACAAACCTTGAGACGATGGAGCAATGGCGCGCCGTCCGGACAGCCCGGAGACGCGTCCCCATCCGTACAGAAACGAGGAACAATGATGCATCAACGCCCATGGAGGACCCTCATCGCGGGAGGAGCGGCGCTCGCTGTCGGCGTCACGCTCACCGCGTTCGGCGCCCCCGCCCACGCGGCCGGCGTCCCGGGGATCACCTCCGAGGCTCGCGCCCAGGACGAGGTCATGAACTACGCGGTCAACCTGACCGCCGACGCCTCCCACTACGACTTCAACGCGGCCGTCTCCAAGGCCTCGGAAAACGGCGTGGTCCTGGCCCAGTACCCCGAATTCAACACCTTCTTCGTCCAGTCGGTGAAGGCCTCCTTCGCGCCGACGCTCGGCAAGAGCCTCGTCGACGCCGGCATCTCCTACCAGTCGATCGGCCCCACTCGCTACAAGACGGTCACCGGTGACGAGGTGCGCACCGAACAGCCTCAGAACACCGCGGCCGAGGCCAACGCTGTCGCTGACGCCGCGGGCACCCGCTCGACCGGCCTGTCCGCCGACTCCCAGCTCAACGACTTCACCCCCGACGAGGGCGACGCCAACGCCTGGGGCCTGGCCGCCATCGGCGCGATCGACGCGCAGCAGGTCGACGTGACCCGCGAGAAGGTCACCGTCGGCATCATGGACACCGGTATCGACCCCGACCACAAGGACCTCAAGGACAACCTCGACGCTTCGCGTTCGGTGGGCTGCCAGGTGAACGGCATCCCCAACCAGGACCCCAGCGCCTGGAAGGATGACCACTACCACGGCACGCACGTCGCCGGCACCATCGCCGCCGCGCACAACGCCTACGGCGTGGACGGCGTCGCCCCCAGCGCCACGATCGTCGCGATCAAGACCTCGAACGAGGCCGGCTCCTTCTACCCCGAGTACGTGGCCTGTGCGTTCGACTGGGCTGCCGAGCATGACATCGACGTGTCGAACTCCAGCTACTACATGGATCCCTACGCCTTCTGGATGCCCACCGAGGCCTCCCAGGCTGCGGGCCTCGAGGCTGCCTCGCGCGCGATCCGCTACGCGAAGAACCACGGCGTCGTCAACATCGCTGCCGAGGGTAACGACAACGACGACCACGACAACCCGACGATCGACAAGGCCTCGCCCAACGACGTCGAGGGCGCCGCGGTCGAGCGCAACGTCGCCGGCGGCGTGGACGTGCCTGCCATGCTCAACGACTCGGTCGTCTCCGTGTCCGCCGTGGCCCTGCCCACCGGCACCGACCCTGCCACCGCGAAGCTTGAGCGTTCCAAGTTCTCCAACTACGGTAAGAACTCCGTTGACGTGGCCGCCCCCGGCTCGCGCATCTGGTCGACTCTGCCGACCTGGAAGAAGGATCCGCCCTTCGGCTACCTGTCCGGCACCTCGATGGCCTCCCCGCACGCTGCGGGCGTTGCCGCGCTGATCAAGCAGATCCACCCGGACTACACCCCCGACCAGACCATCGCCCTGCTCAAGAAGCAGGCCGGCTACACCTTCGACCGCCTCGCTGAGCCGACCGACGGTAAGGAATACCGCGGCGCCGGCCTCGTCAACGCCCTGGCCGCAGTCCTCAAGGATCAGCCGCAGCCCGTCCTCGGCAGCCTCGAGTACTCTCACGACGGCGCCACCGACTGGCGTCCGCTGGCCGACGCGTCGGTCTCGGGCACGGTCTACGTGCGCACCACGGTCTCCGGTCCCGTCACCAAGGCCTCCCTCCAGGTTGGCGACAAGGAGCCCGTGACCGGCACCGGCACCGGTGCCTTCACGGGTAACGATGTCACGCTCGTGGCCGGCCCCTACAACGCCACCGACCTGATCGGCGACGCCCCCCACGTTGAGGTCACGGTTTCCGCCGAGGGCCGCAACATGGACGCCCGCGCCGATGATGATGTCAAGGCCTCGATCCACTTCCACGTGGACGAATCCCTGCACGACGGTGGCGCCTGGACCAACAGCACCGACGGCTGGAAGTACTGCTACTCCGACGGCTACTGCGCCCGCAGCAAGTACGTCACCATCGATGGCTCCACCTACTACTTCAACGGCGACGCCGTGATGGCGACCGGCTGGGTCACCTTCGACGCCGCGTGGCACTGGATGACCCCGTCCGGCCGCATGGCGACGGGCTGGACCAAGGTCGACGGCTCCTGGTACTACCTCGATCCCGCCACCGGCGCGATGGCCACCGGCTGGGTTGACGTCGACGGCTCCTGGTACTACCTGAATGCCTCGGGCGCGATGGCCACCGGCTGGGTCAACGTGAACGGTTACTGGTACTACCTGAACGGCAACGGCTCCATGGCCACCGGCTGGACCGCCGTGAACGGCAAGTGGTACTACCTGACCGGTAACGGCGCGATGGCGATCGGCTGGGTCAACGACGGCGGTACCTGGTACTACCTCGACGGCTCCGGCAAGATGGTGACCGGATGGGTCACGATCGACGGCACGCGCTACCACTTCGCGTCCTCCGGCGCCTGGCTCGGCTGAGCCGGAAGGGGGACGAGGCCTGGGCTGGGACGCTCCGGCCTCGATCCCCGCGCTGAGCGCTGATTGCGCGCGCAACTGAATACAACAGGGCGGGTCCGAACCAAGCGTTCGGACCCGCCCCGTTATTCCCTCGCGCATCCCGGGAGGGATCCGGGCGCGCCCCCAACGATGCCCGGGGCGCGATGGGCTCTCAGCCCAGAGAGTCGAAGAGGACCTGCAGGCCCTCGCCCATGGTCGGGTGAGCGATCGGCAGGAAACGCAGCTGCTCGTAGGTCAGGCCGCCGGCCATGGCGACGTGCACGGCCGTGATGACCTCGGAGACGTTCGGGCCGATCAGCGTGGCGCCCAGGATCTGGTGCGTGTTCGCATCCACGACGGCCTTCCAGAAGCCCTCGCCCGCGTAGCGCATCGTCTTGGCGCGCGGAATCGCAGCCGTGGGAACCTTGGCGATACGCACGTCCAGGCCGGCCTCGCGGGCCTCACCCTCGGACAGGCCGATGCGCGCCAGCTCGGGGGTGGCGAACACGGCGTAGGGGATCGTGCGGCCCTTCGTGGTGGTGGTCGCCTCGTCCAGGGACGCGCCGGTCAGCTGCGCGCGGATGATGCGGAAGTCGGACCAGGACGCGTGCGTGAACATGGGGGTGCCCGCGCAGTCGCCGGCCGCCCACACGCCCTCAGCAGAGGTGCGCAGGTGCTCATCCACCGCGACGAAACCGCGATCGGTCAGCTCAACCCCGGCCTCGTCCAGGCCGATGCCGTCCGTGTTGGGCACGCGACCCACGGCCACCAGGACCGCCTCGGCGGACACCGTCGAGCCGTCGGAGAGCGTCAGGGTCGTCGTGTTGCCCTCGCGCGAGGCCGACTCGGCGCGGCCGGGCACGATGCGCACGCCGGCGGCTTCCAGGCCAGCCTCGACGACGCGGGCGGCGTCCTCGTCCTCGCGAGGCAGCACGTGATCACCCGAGGAGATGAGCGTGACGTCCACGCCGAACGTCGCCATCATCGACGCGAACTCCACGCCGATGTAGCTGGCGCCGATGATCGCCAGGGAGGAGGGGAGCTCCTCGAGGCGCAGGATCTCCTCGTTCGTCCACGCGCCGGACTCCCACAGGCCGGGAATCGCCGGACGCGCGGGGCGCGAGCCCAGGTTGATGAGGACGCGCTCGCCACGAATCGTGCGCTCGCCGCCGTCCTGGAGCGCGATGGTCACCGTGCGCTCGCCCGTGAAGCGGGCCTCGCCGCGGATGAAATCCAGGCCGGGGGCCGCGAACATCTTCTCGTGTGCGCCGACCATGGCGCCGACGATGCCCTCCTTGTGGGCGCGGAGCTTGGCCAGGTCCACGTGCGCGCCCTCGGTGCCGACCACGCCGAACGCCTCGTCGGAGCGGGCATCGCTCAGACGACGAGCCGAGTTGACCAGCGACTTCGTGGGGATACACGCGACGTTAATGCAGGTGCCGCCGACGAACTGGCGCTCCACCATGGCGACCTTCCAGCCCGCCTTCGCGCGCTCCATCGCGAGGGACTTTCCGGCCTTGCCGCCGCCGACAACCAGCAGGTCAACGTTCTCGATTGCGTTCGTGGACATGTTTCTCCTTGGGTAGTAGAGGGTTACCTATCTCAACGCAGTGCGCCCGGATCTATTCCATCAAGCGGAAATGTCCACCAGGTGGTCACAGCGGGGATGTCTATTTTCACGATCGTTTGGCTGTATGACGCTCGTTTGGCGGGTGTAAGGGAACGAAGGCTCACATAGTGATCGCGCCGTTCGTTCAAACCCCCTTCGGCGTGCTTAGATTAGGGGTATGAGGGCTCTAGAAATTGGTGATTTCAAAGAGGATGTGGGGGCCGCTCTGGCGCGCGCCTCATCCGGCGAAGTCGTCACGCTCACAGAGGAAGGCCAGCCCGTCGCCGAGCTGGGTCCCGTGCGCATGTCGACCTACGCGCAGCTGCGCGAACTGGGCCTCGAGCGTCCCGCTATGGCGGACCTCGACGCCTATCAGATGCCGTCTAAGAACCTGCCCGACGGGCGGCGAATCGTCGGCAAACTGGACGATTGATCGCCCGGCGCGGGGGAGCCAGCGGCTACCCCCGACGCTTGGCACGGTTCGTGGGCTCCGCGTACAGCGGGTCCTCGGGCCACGGGTGCTTCGGATAGCGCCCGCGTAGCTGTGCGCGCACGTCCCGGTACGGCCCCGCCCAAAACGACGTCAGGTCGGAGGTAACCGCCGCTGGGCGACCCGCCGGATCCGTCAGATGTAGCACCAGGGGAACGCGCCCGTCCACCAGTCGGGGCGTGTCCGTCCACCCGAAGGCCTGCTGGACCCGCAGTGTCAGCACCGGGTGTGCACCGCTCCAGTCGATGGGACGCGTGCCTCCCGCAGGAATCGGCATCTTTTCTGGCGCCAGTTCATCCAGGCGCGCCGCCTGAGGCCACGGCAGCATCGAGCGCAGCGCGTCGAGCATCGACACGTTGCTCAAGGACCCGCCCTGTGCGAGGCGCTTCGCCCAGGGAGCAAGCCACTCGTGCGCGCTGCCCGCGAGGGCCTCATCCGACACGTCCGGCCACGGGTCGCCGAGCACCTCGTGGAGCACCCGCATGCGCTCACGCAGGGACGAGGCCTCCTTCCCCCAGCCCAGATCGCCCAGCCCGCGCGCGGCCAGGTGCTCGGCCACCAGAGCGGTCGCCTCCTCTTCGCTCAGGGACGAGGCCGGGGCGCTCTTCAGGGGAATAGCCCCCAGGGCGCGCGTGCGGGTGGCTTTCAGAGCTCCCTTGTCGATCGAGGCCTGCGTGCGGGTCTCCACGAGCGCCGCGCCCGCCGCCAGCGCGTCCTCCTCCGACAGTGGTACCGCCGCGAGAATACGCGCGTGACGCGAGGCCGGTGCCCGGTCGATCGAGGCCACGGCCAGCCACTCCTGCCCCTCGAGGGGAGAGCCCTGCGGCAGCTCCGCGCCCACGCCGCCCGCCAGAATGTAGGCAGCCGAGCCCGGGCGGCGCCGCGCGATCCACTCCGGATACGCCAGCGCGCACGTCAGAGCCAACTCGTCCTCACGCGTGCGAGAGCCCGTCTGCCGCTCAGCCACAACGGATGCGAGCGCACCCTCCGACGCGGAAGCCGGCAGACGCTGCGCCAGGCGCTCCAAGCGCGCCTGCGTCTCCTTCACCCGCGCCGCCTTCGCCTTCCCCACTCCCGCCTCGCTGGCGCCTCCACGACCCAGCCGACGCTCCAGCGCACCCAGGTCAGCCCCCGGCGCACGCACGTCCTCCGACAGGAGGGCTACAAAACGCGCCGCCTTTGACGCCCCCAGAATCGCGCTCGACGCGAGGAGCGCCCTGCCCAAGGGCGGGTCCAACGGCAGCGACGCCAACGTGCGGCCCAGAGCGGTGGCGGCCCCGGCCTCGTCGATGGCGCCCAGCGAGGACAGGCGCTGCCCGGCGGCCTCCCACGTGCCCGCGGGTGGAGCGTCGAGCAGGGCGAGTTCCTCCACCGGAGTGCCCCACGAGGCGACCTGGAGGCGCGCGTCCGTCAGGTCCTGCGTGGCGATGCCCGGCGCGGACTGCGCGGGCCTGCGGGCCACGTCCACCGAGTCCATGACGCGCACGGCGATGCCCGGGCCGGTGCGCGCGGCTCGGCCCGCACGCTGTTCGAGGCGGGCGAGCGCCGCTGGAACGGTCACGAGAGAGGAGAGGGAGCGCCCCGCGTCGAAGCGCGGCTCGCGCGCCAGCCCCGCGTCCACGACGACGGACACTCCCGGAACGGTCAGCGAGGACTCCGCGATGGACGTGGAGAGGATGACGCGCCGTCCGGCGGCGGGGGAGAGCGCGCGGTCCTGCTCGGCGGCGCTCAGCTGTCCGTGCAGCGTCAGGACTGGAATGTCTCCCAGGCGCAGGTTGCCTCGGACGGTCTCGATTTCGCCCACGCCCGGCAGGAAGACCAGGACCGAGCCCTCGGTGGAGGCGACGGTCTCCTCGACCGTGCGTGCCACGTGCGCCAGGTACTCGCGGCGCACGCCCACGTGCTCGTTCCCGATCGCGCCCACGGCCTCGACGCCGCGCGGTGGGGGAGCGTAGCGCAGCTCCAGCGGGAAAATATCGCCCGGAATATCAACGAGCGCGGGCTCCTCGCCCGTCGAGGAGCGCAGGAAATCAACCGTGCGCGAGGCCTCGAGCGTCGCCGAGGTGAGCGCGACGAAAAGGTCGTCGCGCAGCGCCGAACGCGCGTCCAGCGCAAACGCCAGCGCCAGATCCGTGTCCAGGTCCCGCTCGTGGAACTCGTCGACGATCAGCGCCGACACGCCAGGCAGCTCCGGGTCGCGCTGAAGGCGACGCAGCGCCACGCCCGGTGTCACCATCTCCACGCGCGTGCGCTCACTGACGCGCGAATCCCCGCGGACCGAATAGCCGACCTGTCCGCCGACCTCCTCGCCGAGCAGACGGGCGATCCGCCGAGCGGCAGCCCGCGCGGTCACCCTGCGCGGCTGCGTGACGAGAACCCGGCCGCTCGTGCCCGCGCCCGCAAGTGCGACCGCGACAGCCGGAGGAAGCAGCGTCGTCTTACCCGTGCCCGGAGGAGCCGTGATGACCGCACAGCCGCCCGGCCGCGTCGCCGCCGCGATATCGCCCAGGGCGCGCGTGACCGGCAGCTGCGGCGGGTGTGAAACGAGTTCTTCGAGGGTGGGCATGGCTCAATATTCCAAAAGAGAGTGATACTGCTGACGGGCTTTCATTGCGTGAAGCTGCCGTTTTTTCGCAGCATTTCAACGTCATACCCGGCTTCTGCCTCTGCGACCCACGCATCAATCTGTTCGTCGCTGACAGCTTCCCCGCGAATGGTCTGTTTGTTCATACACACAGGCTAATACGAAGGTGATGAGGCTGAGGAAGATGGGGCGGCAGAGTAGACTGAAATCAGTATGACTACGGAGAACACAGCGCCGGCGCTCGCGGCGGCCACCCTCGCACAC
>ERZ1674093.197-NODE-198-length-13143-cov-17.118582_pt1 | contig 13143 bp, 8 predicted proteins | sample MGYA00581116_ERZ1674093 | MGnify/ENA primary metagenome ERZ1674093 (study PRJEB41354, sample SAMEA4873337) | human saliva metagenome | biome: human-associated habitat [ENVO:00009003]; feature: mouth environment [ENVO:08000002]; material: saliva material... | reverse complement strand
CGTCGCGGTACAGGCGCGAGAGCTCGTGCGTGTTGTAGTAGGCGCTGCCGCCGCATGCGCGCATGGCCTGCTCGACGGCGCGGAGCGTGGCCTCGGCGGCCGCGTTCTTCGCGGCGGACAGCTGCGGCATCCACGAGCGACCGCGGTCCACGCCCTTGTCGATGTCGCGCGCAAGCTCGCGGATCTGCGGGCCGACCGCATTCATGATGAGGGCGGCCTCGGCGATACGCCAGCGAATGTCGGGATCGTTGGAGTAGGTCGTCTGGTTCTTCACCGAGCGGCGCGTTGCCACGTGCTCGGCGGCCACCTCGACCGCGCGCTCGCCGACGCCCTGGTAGGTGGCGGCCAGCAGGATCTCGAAGTGGGAGAAAATGCCGAAGATGACCGGGTCGGCACTCGGTCCCGGATCCGTGATCGTGAGGATGCGCTCCTCGGGCACGGTCACGCCCTCGAGCAGGGTCGTCATGGACTGGGTGGCGCGCATACCCAGCGTGTTCCAGTCGTCCTTGATCGAATAACCCTCGTCGTCGCGGTGGACGATGCCGAACACGGACTTGGGGCCCTCCTCGGTCTCTGCGCGCCCGAAGATGAGCAGGCGCGTCCACACGGGGGACAGGGAGGTGAAGATCTTGGTGCCCTCGAAGGAGTAGCCGCCGTCTGCGGTCGCGATCGCGCGCGTTGTGGAGCCGAAGAGCACGAGGTCGTTGCCCGGCTCGGAGATGCCGAAGCCAAAGACCTCGCCGGCGACGGCGTCGCGCAGGATCTGCTCACCGCGCGCGTTGCCGTTGGCGACCAGGTAGCGACCGAGGCCGACGATGATCTGGTGCATGTTGATGCCCAGTGCCGTGCCGGGAGCCGCTTTGGCTAGCGCCGTCTGCTCGGCGGCGATCTCGGTCAGGCTCAGACCCGCGCCCCCGAATTCGGTGGGGACGAAGGCCGACAGGTATCCGGCCTCGCGCAGCTCCTCCAGATCCTTCTCGGGGTAGGTGTTGGCGGCGTCCGCGTCGGCGGCGCGCTCGTGGATGCGGGCGAGCAGGTCGGAATCCAGGAAGCTCATCGCGGTCCTCTCTTCGGTGGGGGTGAACGAGGCCGGGGCGCCTAGCACACGGCGGTGCCCTTCGAGGGGTGGTAGCGCGTGTAATGGCCCCGTTACTCAGGGTGACCTAACTGTAACGCTGAGTGGGACGTGCTGGCGAGATGTAATGTGCCTGACGGGGCGTTGTCTGGCCTCGGGCCGCCCCTATTAGCTAGGGTGGATGCTGTGAGTACTCCGAACGCGCCCCGTCCTGCCCTCACTCCGCGTCAGCGTTTCCTGCGCGAGCGTCAGCAGCGCCAGAACACGACGTTCGCTATCATCGGCATTGCGATGATAGTGGCCGCGGTGGCGGCCGCCCTCGTGTTCACGGGAATCGTTCCCGTCCCGTTCGGCAATGACTTCTCCGTCAAGGTCAAGTACGCCGAGACCGGTGACATCCCGTGTCCGAAGGTGGACGCGAAGCCCGTGGCCCCCTCGCAGGTCACTGTCACGGTCATCAACACCACCCAGCACCAGGGCCTGGCCTCCAAGGCCACGGATATGCTCTCAACCGCCGGCTTCCAGACCGAGGAACCGGCGAACTCGGACGTCGAATACACCGGCAAGGTGCGCATCACGGCACGCGCCGACTCGGTGGACGCCGCCTATTCGGTGGCCCGATTCTTCCCCGGCTCCCACGTGCGCCTCAGCGACGCTGAGGATGCTACCGTCACGGTCGAACTTGGCACCTTCTACGACGACACGATGAGCGCCGAGGACGTGCAGCGAGTCCTCAAGTCCAACGACTCGATCGAGCAGCCCGCGAAGTGCCGACCGATGTCGGGCACGAAGCAGGACTAAGACAGAAGAAAAGGCCGCCCCGAGTGGGCGGCCTTTTTATGTCGATGAGCATCGTTTTGTTCGCGGATTATAGGACGCTACGTGTTGCTGGAAGGGTGGCTTTTCGGCTTTGTCGAGCAGGAAAGCAGCTATTTTAGTTGGTTGTATGTGCCTCGTTCCCGTGACTACGACATCGTGCCCAGTGCACGTGCCCTGATAGCGCACGTGGGCCCGACAACTCGCACGTGGGCCCGACAACTCACACGTGGGCCCGACAACTCACACGTGGGCCCGATGACATGCGTGTGGGCAGCGCCGCCCACACGCATGTCTAGCGGTTTACGTGCGCATCGAGGGGTTTGCACGCACAATCAAGGGCTAACGTGCGAGCGCGCAACGTGGGCCCGAGTCACGAGAACCCCGGCCAGGCACCCGACAGCGTGCGCATCAGAGTGGCCAGGCCCCTCGGCGGGGGGAATTGCACGACACGAGGGTCCGACATGCCGGCGACACGCCGCCCGCAGGCTGCGTGTCGTGCAAAACCCCTACTGGCCACCGGTCTGGAGGGCGCTGGAGGGAGTGGCGGCCCGGAGGGCCTGGCCGCGGTGCCGGGGGCGGCGGGGCCCGGCCGCAGTACCCGCAAACGACAGCAGCACCCAGCCCAAGCAAATTTCGCATGCAATTCCCCCACGACATGGATCGATGCACACTCAAAACCGCAGAATATCAACGATCAGACTTCAATACTTGAAATATGCTCAGCGGAACTGCATGCGAAATTGATGGGAGAGCGGCCCGTGGGGCCACAAGCAGCATCACACCGGCGGGCTTGCCCGCTCAGCGGCCGGTCAGCGGCCCGGCTGTGCCACGTCCTCGTATGTTCTCCAGGAGCGCCTCGCCGTCCGACCCGTACCAGACGGGGACGGACTCAGGGACGGTCCACAGGGCGTCGGGCACCATGGCCTCGAAGCTGCCGTGCGCCATGAACTGCTCGATCTCGGACAGGGAACGAATCGCGATGCCCGCGACGTACTGCGGGAACTCGCGAGCGAACTCCGCGTAGATCTCCGGGTCGTGCTGTCCGTCGTCGCCGACGAGGAGCCAGCGCATGTGCGGGAACATGCGGGCCAGGCGGCGCAGCTCGCGCCGCTTGTGCTCAGGCCCCGAACGGAACCATCCCGTATTCGAGGGGCCGAAGTCCGTCATGAGGAAGCCGCCGGCCGGGTAGCCGGAGCGCTCCAGGAAGGAACGCACCGTCGGCACCACGTTCCACGCGCCGGTGGACAGGTACATGATGGGGGAGTGGGTGCCCTCGGGCACGACCTCCGACGAGGCCGACGACGTCGTCAGCGTCGTCAGCAGGTGCGCCATGCCGGGGACGGCCTCGCGCGAAGACACACGGTCCAGGAAGGCGTGCTTCGCGGCCGTGACCAGGCGCGGCAGCATCGACACCATGACGGTGTCATCGATGTCAGAGACCACGCCGAAATGCTCGTGATCCGACACGATGCGCAGTCGAACGGAGGTGGGGCGGCCGGCGCGGATATGGCCCTTGCGGGGGCGCTCGTACATCGCCGAGGCCGGGGCAGGCAGAGGGGTCGCCGTGCGCAGAGTGGTCGCGAGTTTGGTGGCGGTGTCCTTGGACAGGCCGAGTGCGCGCACGTCGCCCGCGTGCAGGACCTGGATGGTCGCGTCGTGCCAGCCGGGCTCGAGGCCGTGGCCCAGAACCGTCATGTCGACGAATCCGCCGCGGTCCGCGAAGGTGAGTCGGCGCGCGTTGCCGACCGTGATGAGCACGGGCTGGCGGGGGACCTGCGCGTTGAAGAACTGGCGCCATCCGCGCCGGGTCTGCAGCCAGGAACGACCGTCGTCGCCGCGCGCCATGAGGACGCGGCCGAGGATGCGGGCGCTGCGTTCAGAGCCGATGCCGCCGAATCCGACCACGCCCGGGTAGTACCAGCCCTGCGACATGGCGGCGACCAGCAGAGACGAGGCAAATTCACCCACGCCTGCCGTCAGGGCGAGCGCGAGCGACGGTGATTCGTCGTCGATGAGGGGCGGTCGGAGGCGCATGATGGCAATCATAGGTCCTCGCGCCCGTGCGGGCGCAAGAATCGAGGGGGTTGCGTCCTCAGTCGAGGGGCAGCGTGGGCTTGGGGGTGGCCGCGGTGCCCTTACGCAGCGCGGGCAGGCCGATGAGCATGAGGAGGACCATCGCCCACCCCGCGCCGGCCATGGTGAACAGGCCGCCGCGCGCGCCGATTGCGTCGATCGCGGGTCCGGCGATCGCCGTGCCCAGCGACGTGCCCAGGTTGATCGAGGTGGACATCCAGGTCAGGCCCTCGGTGAGCTTCGCGGGGGAGACGGAATTCTGGATAATGACGTTGACGTTCGTCATCGTGGGGGCGCAGGTGAGGCCCGTGATGAGGATGACAATGGCCATTGTCCAGACGCTGAATGCCACGGGGAACAGGCTCATGCCGATCGCCATCGCGATCACGCCGATGACGAAGAGCTGCCAGGTGGGGCGCCTCCACGTGCGTGCGCCGTACACGAGGGCGGCCGTCAGTGAGCCGATCGAGAAGAGGGCCAGGAGGATGCCGCCGAGTGCGGGGGCACCCAGCTCCTCGGTGAAGCTGACCATCGACACTTCCATCGCGCCGAACGTCATACCCATGCCGATGTAGGTCGCGGCCATGACGAGGACGACGGGCTTGCGGATAACGGACTCGCGCGGGGCGCTCGGATCGTAGGGGATGATCGCGGGCTCGGAGTCGCGGCGCGACAGGAAGAGAGCGCCGCCCACCGCCAGGCTGACGATTGAGATAATGAGGCCGGTGGCCGGGTGCAGGGCGGTGCCCAGGACCGTGGAGAGCACGGGGCCCACGATGTAGACAAACTCGTCGACCGCGGACTCGAGGGCGTAGGCGGTCGGCAGCTGGCCCGGCTTGTGCAGGATCGTCGACCAGCGCGAGCGCACGAGCGCACCGGGCGCTCCCCACGTGGCGCCCGAGAGGGCCGCCGGGATGAAGAGTAGCCACTCGGGGGCGTGCATGAAGACGGCGGCGACGAGGCCACACATCGACAGGGTCGCGATGACCCACGCGGGACCCATGACGCGCAGCTGCCCGTAGCGGTCGACGTGGCGCGCGAGAATGGGCGCGCAAATCGCCATGACGATGATGTTGACTGCGGAAACCGCGCCGGCCAGCGTGTAGTTGCCGTACTCAGTGCGCACCATGAGGATCGTTGACAGTCCCACCATGGACATCGGCATGCGTAGCACAAGTCCAGCCGCGGAGAATTTCCAGGACTGGCGGTAACGCAGAATGTCAAGATAGGTGCCGAGCATCCATCCATTCTATCGCCGGGGCAGCGTCCCGAAAGCCACGTGGAATGGGGCGTTCGTAACCATTCGGACCCTCCGCACGGGGAGGGGAATCCGCGAAAAAACCACGGCCTCGTCACAAAGGACGAGGCCGTGGCCGGGGAACGGGGAAAGGTCTAGTCGGTCACCTCGAAGACGCCGACCTGGCCCTTTTCCGCCAGAGAGAGAGCGTGGTTGACGAAGGTGTAGTGGCCGGCCTCGAGCGGCGTGAACTCGACGAATCCGCCCTCGGCGGCGCCCAGTGTGAGGACCTGTCCCCAGCCGCCGCCGCTTCCGCCGCCTCGGATCACGTAGGCGCCCTCGCGCCACACGGTGTCGAACTGGGTACCCACGACGTGGAAGGTGGTTGCCAGGTTCGGGCCCGCGTCCATGACCCACACGCGCACGCGCTCGTTGGTCTTGATCTGGATCGGGTGCGCCTTGTACTGGAAGGGCACGCCGTTGAAGGCCATCGCGTTGGGCTGCAGGGCCGACAGGAGCGAGGCGTCAGCGGGCTGCCCGTCCGCGCCCAGGTAGAGCTCGGAGGCAACCATGACGTACTCGCGGTCGACCTTATCCAGGTCGGTTGGGTCGATGATGACGGCCCCGAACATGCCGTTTGCGATGTGCATCGACATGGGCGCGGTCGAGCAGTGGTAGAGCCAGATGCCCGCGTTCTTGGCGACGAAGGTGTACTCGAGCGTCTGCCCGGGCTCGATCGAGCGCATGACGTTGTCGGGGGCGACGAGGCCCGCGTGGAAGTCCAGCGAGTGGCTCATCGTCCCGTTGTTGACGAGCGTGATGTGGAAGGTGTCGCCGATGTGTCCGCGCAGGATCGGGCCGGGAGCGTCCCCGTTGAAGGTCCACGACTCGCGCGTCAGTGAGCTCGTCACGTTGATGGTCTGCTCGGTGACCGTGAAGGTGTAGTGGCGCTCGGTCTCGTTCGTGGCGGGCGGCAGCACAGGGTCTCGCGCGTCGATGGTCTCCGCGTAGTCCGTCAGGGCCGTCGGGGTGGCGGGACCGGCGGCGGCGTCTTGGCCGTGGTCGTGCCCGTGGTGCGCGTGGCTGCCCGAGGTCGAGGTTCCCGAGGAGGACGAGGACGACGATGACGCGCCCGTGGCCTGCACGTGCAGGGTCATGCCGAGCTCACGGTGTCCCGGTAGGGAGCACCAGCCCTCGACGTCGCCGGAGATGATGCCGAGGTCCAGCTCCTTTGTCTCACCCGACGCGAGCGACCCGGACGACACGCCCGTCTCAAATACCAGGTCATGGCGCTGGTCCCCCGAGTTCGTGAAGTCAATGACCAGGCGGTCGCCGACCGGCACCTCAATGTGGTTTGGTGTGAAAGCGATGCCCTCGACCCCCACCGACACGCGGGTCGTGTGCCCGGTCGGCGTCACAGACGAGGTCGTGGTCCCGGTCCCCGTTCCCGTGCTCTGCGTCGTGGGCGCGGACGGGTTGGACAGGAAGATCGCGAGAGCGAGCGCCACGACGGAGACGACGCCGACGATCGCTCCGGCCGAGCGGCTCACGGGCGAGTGATCGCCCGCAGGGCTCATGCGTAGCTTGGGGGTTCCCGTCGTGGGGACTTTCGGGGCGGGCGTCTTCGGCTTCTTGCCTCCCGACGACGGCGAAGCGGACAGGTTCAGGTCAGCCACGGCGGCCTCCTTGTGTGGTGGGGGATGAAGTGGTGGCGCGCTTGGCGCGTGCCTGGGCCACGCCGCAGCGGGCCATGAGGACGATGTCGACGACGTAGGTGGCCAGCAGGACCACCCACGCGGCGATGGTGAGGCGTTCGGCGGAGGTTCCGCCCAGGGCGGCGACGGCGAGCGCGAGGACCGCGGCCACGTTGCGAGCGGTCTCCCGGATGGGCGCCCCGGCCTCGAGCACGCCGACGCCGACGCGCACCGCGGATGGGCCGCCGCCAATCACGACGGGCATCAGGTAGGTGAGCGCACCGACAAAGAGCTGGCCTAGCCCGGCCGCGCCCAGGATCGGCATCCACGCGAGGAAAGCCGAGCGCAGCCCGGTCGCGTCCGTCGCCTGGAAGGCGCGCAGGGACGCTCCCGCGCCGGCAACGAGGATCCATGCGGCGCCCAGCATGAGAGACCACGCACCGTATTCGGCGGGTCCCTTCTTAAGCGCCACGCGGACCAGCGGAACGCCCACGCCCAGGGTGGCCGCGCCCACGACGACGAGGAGACCCACGGAAGTCACGCGCATCGACCCGGCCACAGCGCCCGTGCCGGCGACGAGAAGCGCGGCCACCCACAGGGGCAGGGCGCTCGTCGCGAAGGACACGGCTCGCGGATCCATGCGCGTACGCATCGCGGTTGGCCCCAGCGTCACCAGGGTCCCGCCCATCGTCAAGCCCACCCATCCGGCGATCCCCGCCAGCGCGTGGGCGACCGTCAGGCGGTCCCGGGCCTCGGCCAACCACGTGGGAGCGTCCGCGTCGAACATGGCCGCCGTGACGAAACCCGCCAGCGTCGCGCCAACCACCAGGAAGAACGCGGCCGCGATGTAGTAGCGGATGATGACCGCGAAACGCGAGGCCAGGCGCTCGCGGGACGCGGTGAGCAGCGCCCACCCGTGCCAGGCCGCGATCGCGCCGACAACGGTCGCGCCCGTGACGGTCGCGTGCCACAAGCCCGACCACATGCCACCGATGAGGAGCAGGAGGGAGAGATTAAACGCCGTGATGCGCACGGTGTTGTCGCGCCCGGCCCGCCGATCGTCCGGGGCCAGGTGGGCGAGCGCGCGCGTGAAGTACCAGGACCACTGGAAAATCCCGTTTGACAGGACGCCGAGGGTCACCAGGTGGATCATCGTCCACAGGTTCTGCGGGATGCGGCCTCGGGCGATGATCGTGATCGCCGCGGCGATCGCTGCCACGCACATCCAGACGGAGGTCGCGCGGTCGGTGCGGGGAACGCGAGGCTTGTTCATCGGGCCTCCCGAGCATTGGCGCGCGCCCGGCGTATCGTCACCGTCAGCGTCGTCGCGACGAAGAGGAGCATGCCGACGACCCCGAGGGTGCCGCCCAGGCGCCACGGGTAGGCGGCCTCGCGCGCGCCCGCGAGGAGACGCAGCAGGAGGGAGACCTGCAGGAATGCGAAGGGGACCCACATGGCGCCGTGGTAGGGGACCTCGCGCCGGGCGACGGCCGGGATGATGACGGGAGCGTGGGCCAGCAGCATCGAGACGACGAAGCCGATCGTGATCGCGTGGACGCCCGCATCGTAGCCGTATCCGTCGAAAGCGGGCGGAGCGATGACCCACATCAACGCGGGTACAAGCGCCCATGCGTAGCCGCTCAGCATGCACACGGCCGCCAGGCGAGGCAGGCCGCTCATGCGCACGGTGCCGCGCGCGACGTCGTGCCACGCGGTGTCCGCTGCGAGGACGCCGAGGGAGAGACCGATCAGGGGGTATCCGATCGCGGGGGAGTAAAGCTCGACGGTCAGGCCCACCATGAGGGCGGCGCTCTCGGTGGTGATACGCCGCTCGGTGGAGCCGGACGCGAAGGCGAGGCGCGCGAGCTCGACGCGCTCGCCGACGATCGTGACGATCAGGAAGGCCAGCCACCACGGCACCGCTCGCGGCGTCTCGAGGCCTCGCCACCACAGGAGGATGCCGCCCAGGCCAATGAGAGCGCCCATCAGCTGGATGAGGACCGCGTGGGTGGCCTGACGGCGCGCCCACACGTAGCAGTAGATCGCCGTCAGCAGCGCCATGCCGAGGGTGACGAGGAAACCGGGCATCATCCGCTCGGGCGCGAATCCGGGCAGGTGGGCGGCCAGGAAGCGGGGGACCGGGAGGTTCGTGAGCACCTCGCGCACCCCCTCGTTCAGGGAGATGATGACCGCGCTGACGCCGCCGGCCCCGGTGAGTAGGGGAGCGGCGTACGCCCACGCGCGACGCCCGTCGGACTGCAGGGCGACCGCGCGCTCGAGGCAGATCGCGGTGCCCAGGAAACCGTAGATCATGAGGAGTCCGTGCACGGTCCCCAGGCTCGTCGAAGCCACGGGGGCGAGCGCCCCCAGGCGCACGAGGGAGGCGTCCAGTCCCGCCAGGAGCGCGACGCCCGCGAGGAGCAGGAACGCGAGGCGGCCGGCGGGCAGCCGGGGGATGGGAGGCCTCGTCGTCGCTATCGACGAGGCCTGGGCTGGCGCATCCGGTCCCGCGTCGCGTGCGGGTGGGCGGGATGCCTCGCTCATGTGGGCTCCTGGAGTCGGTGGGCGTTGCCGGTGTTCCCATGTGGGGACAGTGCCAAGGTAGCGGCCTCGTGCGCAATTTTCTAGGGATGAAGGCGGTGAAATTGCGTGCTGGGACGGATATGGTGGCCATCGAAGGGAAAACGCACCTCGTGACTACCCATCCGGTAATATTGTGCGGGTCACTATCAAGAGTCAATGGAGCAATTGATGAGCGATCTTCATTTCGTCGCCGGCGAGTTTCGTCGTCTCGCGTCGACGGCCCGCGACGTGGCGGATGCTGTTCGGCAGGCTCGTCCTGATGGAGGGGCCAGCGCCTTTGCCTCCGCAATGCCGGGTGCGGAGCTCACGTCACTGATGCAGAGCGTCGAAGAGAAGTGCGTGGACACGTGCACGGTGCTCGGACGAAACTTGGATAATCACGCTGATTCCCTCGACGCTGCCGATAGGGACTTCATCGCTACCGAAGAAGACAATGGTCAGCTCATGTCCTCGATCATTCGGGGACTTGGCTTTGGGGGCGTGAGCGAACGATGAAGTGGGCTGATCTGTGTCAGTGGCAGATGGGGCCGCTCAGCGAGCAGGCTCGGTCTTATGCGGACAAGCAGCGGGTACTTGCGCAGGCCGGTGACGACCTGCGCGCCGGAGTGGATGCTCTGGGCGGCGTCGGTCGGACGGTTACCGCGGCTCAGGCCGCCCTTCGCCAGGACGCGGCCGAGATAGCGAAGCAGGAAGAAAAGCTGGGCGCGCTGAGTGACGTCCTGTCGTTCGCCGCGCATGGAGTCGCGAGCATTCGTTCGGCAGTGGCGAGTGCGGAAGCAGCTGCGGCCCGCAATATGCTGGCCATTCACCCGGATGGTTCCATCGGGTATGTCGGCCCCATGGAGGTCTCGAAAGACGACGCGCGCCGGATTCGCCAGTCGATGAAGCAGCTGGCCGATCGCGTCGCAGAGATCCTCCGTGCAGCGCGGGACATGGTGAGCGAGATACGGTCGAAACTGCTCGCCCTGTCGATGCCCGGCGTAGCCGGAGCGCTGGGTGCAGTGGCGTCCATCGGCAAAGACTCGTCGCCGAAGCTGCCCCCGCCGGGCGCAACGGCGAAGGAAGTCGCCAAGTGGTGGTCCTCGCTCACCCCGGAGCAAAAGGAAAAGCTCATCAATGAGCACCCGTATGAGATCGGCAAGCTTGACGGTGTGGATGGGACGTCGAGGGATAAGGCAAATCGCCTCGTGCTCGACATCGAGCTGCCGAAACTCGAGGCTGAATACGAGGAGTATAAGAAGAAGGTCGGCCTGATCATTGACCCGTTCGAGGCTGCAACTCTCAAGAAGCTCAAGGAGCGAGCAGAAGCCGTCAGGAACATCAGAACAACGCTGGATCGCTCGGATGAAGACGGTATGCCTCGTCAGCTTCTGGGGATCGACACCTCTAACCCGCGCGTGACGGCGATCGTCGCACAGGGAAACGTCGATACTGCCAAGCACATTGGTGTCATCGTGCCGGGACTGTACTCGAAAGTGGCCAACAACCTGGATGACTACGATGACAAGGCCTCCGTCATGGGTGCGAACGTCCGCAAGCACGCCCACGGCGAGGAGGTTGCGATGGTCTCTTACCTTGGCTACGACGCGCCACAGAATAAGATCGAGGCAGCGATGATCCGCAAAGCGGATGCTGGCGCCAAGCAGCTCGCTGGCTTCTTGAATGGCATGCACGCGTCGCGTGAATACGGTGCGGGCGACGCGCACGTGACCGCCGTGACCCACTCCTACGGGTCGACGACTGCTGGAAAGGCGCTGACGATGACCGACAAGGGAGCCGTCGATGATCTCATCCAGTTTGGCTCCCCAGGGTCCGGCGTCCAGAGCGTCGACGAGTTCCATCTCGAAAAGGGGCACGCCTGGGTGAGCGCGGCGCCGTATCGAGAAGACATCGTTCAAGGCCTCGGTGATGACGGACGATACGGTAAGAATCCTGCCAAAATGCCCGGCTACAACCACCTCTCTGGGGATGTCGGCCCCGGTGAGGGATGGTTTGTACCCTTCCGGAAACACAGTTCCTACTTCAACGAGGGGAGCGAGGCGCTCGACGACATTTCGAAGGTTGTTGCGGGGCGTGGCGTGCCAAGGAGTACGCGATGAGGGAGTCGATGAACGCTATCCTGGCAGCTGTGGCGGCGCACGTATTTGGTGCCGCGTTTCGAGGAGAATAACGGATGAATTCGGAACAGAAGGAACTGCTCGCTCGAGCGTCACGCATGGAGTCGATCGAGGCCTTCCAGCGCGACGTCGAGCCGGCGATCATTGCTGCCCGCGATCAGCTGATGACGCGGGAGAACTATCGCGGCTACTACCGCAACGATGTGATCACCAGGAACAACGTCGGCGACCACGTCCTGTACGCCTTCATCTCGCGCAGCTACGACTTCGACGAGCACGACCCTATTCGCGTTCGCGACGTGTTTGATGCCGCGCTGGCCCCTCGCGGTTTCGTGTGCAGTGAAAAGGCGGACGTCCTGCAGGACGGCACAACGGACACCGTGTTGATCTGGGGCAGCGAACGCTTCGGTGCGACCGTCCACGTCATGGTGTCCGAGAGCTGGCTGACGTCCATGAACTACTACACGGACCACTTGCGCAGCGACGGGTCCGTGGGTGACCCGAAGACGCTCATGGAGCTGCCCGGCCGTATCCCCGAGTGGTTTGCCGACGTTGCTGCTGGCACGCAGTCGTGACGAGATCCAACTCAGCAACCTGCTAGATGACGCAGGGGGGCGGCGCTCAATCAAGCGCCGCCCCCCTGCAACCCGCGTGAGCGGGCAGCGTCAGAGCGTCAGCCGTTCAGGGCGTCGGACACGACCTGCTTGGCGGCCTCCTGGACCTGCGCCAGGTGCTCGGCACCCTTGAAGGACTCGCCGTAGATCTTGTAGACGTCCTCGGTGCCCGACGGGCGAGCTGCGAACCACGCGGACTCGGTCGTCACCTTCAGCCCGCCGATGGGCGCGTCGTTGCCGGGCGCGCGCACTAGCTTCGCGACGATCGGGTCGCCGGCCAGCTCGGTCGCGGTCACGTCGTCCGCGGACAGGGCCGCCAGCTTCGCCTTCTCCTCGCGGGAGGCAGCCGCGTCGATGCGGGCGTAGGCGGAGGCACCGAAACGCTCGACCTGCTCCTCGTGCAGCTGGGAGGGGGTCTTGCCGGTCACGGCCAGGATCTCCGAGGCGAGCAGCGCCAGGATGATGCCGTCCTTGTCGGTCGACCACACGGTGCCGTCCTTGCGCAGGAACGAGGCTCCCGCGCTCTCCTCGCCGCCGAAACCGACGGTACCGGACAGCAGGCCGGGGACGAAGTACTTAAAGCCCACGGGCACCTCGATGAGGTCGCGGCCCATGGTGGCGACGACGCGGTCGATGAGCGCGGAGGACACGAGGGTCTTGCCCACGGCTGCGTCGGCGTTCCAGCCGGGGCGGTGCGTGAACAGGTACTCGATGGCGACGGCCAGGAAGTGGTTCGGGTTCATCAGGCCGTCGGGGGTGACGATGCCGTGGCGGTCCGAGTCCGCGTCGTTGCCGGTCGCGATGTCGTAGGGGGTGTTGCCCTCGGCGTCGGGGGTCATGGCCTCGCGCAGGGACGCCATCGCGTAGGGCGAGGAGCAGTCCATGCGGATCTTGCCGTCCCAGTCCAGGGTCATGAACGGCCACGCCGGGT
>ERZ1674093.190-NODE-191-length-13433-cov-12.843250_pt1 | contig 13433 bp, 9 predicted proteins | sample MGYA00581116_ERZ1674093 | MGnify/ENA primary metagenome ERZ1674093 (study PRJEB41354, sample SAMEA4873337) | human saliva metagenome | biome: human-associated habitat [ENVO:00009003]; feature: mouth environment [ENVO:08000002]; material: saliva material... | reverse complement strand
CTCCACGCGGCCGTAGCGTTCGGCGAGGAAGCGCTCGCGATACAGGTGATCGGCGGTCTCTCCGATGGTGCGCATCAGGGCGGCATTGAGCCCGGCACTCACGACGACGCCCGCGACGGGGACGATCTGCGCGAGCTTGCGGGATGCCAGGCGCACGCCCATCGCACTGAAGAGGGAGTTCATCGCGCTCACGACCACGTTGCTGGCGAGGCCGTCGAGCGAACCGCGCCGGGCGAGGTCGCGCATCACCTTATTGAAGGCCAGCATCGTCGTCTGCTTTTCAACGACGAAATCGCGACCGCTGCCCGTCGGATCGATCGCCTGTGAGAGCACCATCGTGGAGAAGAGTCGCTCAGTCGGGTCCTCCGAGTCGTAGCCGTAGTACGCGGCCGTGTGCGCAACGAGGCGGGTCGCGGCAGCCAGGAAGCTCGTGATATCAACGGCGATCGCCGAGGCCGTGACGCCCACTCCCGGGGCGGAAGCCACGCCCATGCCAAGCACTGCGGCAACGGAACCACCCGAGGCGAAGACGCCGCTCACCGCGCCCTCGGCGGCCGCGGTCGTCGAATAGGCCAGGCTCAGGCGGGGCTTGACGGTGAGGACGTCGTCGAGCGTCAGAGAGCGGATGTCCTGCAGGGTCCGCACGTCAAAGCCCGCGGAACGATAGGCCTTGAGGATGCGCTTGCGGCGCACCGAGGCCTCGGATGCGGAGGCTGCCAGCTCGACGAGGCCGAGGGCAGCGGAGGACACGGTTCGGGTCAGCGCCTCGCCGCCGGGCACCTTGCGCGCGATGGACACCGCCTTACCCAGGGGCGCGAGGGCCGCCGAGCGGACGCGCTGGGAGATGACTCGGGGGCGGATCGGGCGCATCTGCACCTCCTTCCACCGCTGGATTTCGTCCCAATGGGCGGCGTCGGACTCGCTCATGCATGCACGCAGATCGTCAGACATGCTCTCCCCGTTTCTCTCGCGGTCGCTAACTCACCAACACTACACAGTGAGGGCCTCGTGCGAGGCTGTAGCGCCGCCGCGTCCCCTGTTATGCTTGTGACCTGGTAGTCAGATTCGGCCTCGATACGAAGGAGCTTCCGTGGAATCTCGTGAGTCGCTCATCAACCAGATCGCTCTTCTCCATGAGGAGAAGGAACACCAGAAGATCATCGCACTCATCGAGGGCCAGCCCCCGGCCGCGATGGACTACGAGCTGACGAGCCTGCTGGCGCGCGCCTACATCAATTACGCTCAGCCCTACATGGATTCTTTCCAGGAACACATCAAGCACGCGGTGGAGCTGCTGCGCAGCGTTGAGGCCGAGGGCATGGCAGACCCGCAGTGGTACTACCGCATCGGCACCGCCCTGTACTGGCAGGACGAGGAGGAAAGTGCCATCACGTACCTGGAGCAGTGCCTCGCGATGGACCCGACCCACGAGGACGCTCCACAGGTCATCGAGGAGTGCAAGCGCGCCCTCGAGCGTCGCACAGTCGTACGTCCCCTCGACATGCGTGCACTTATCGACTTCTTCGAGCGCAACGACTACAGGTACGACGTTGAGGACAATCGCCTGCGCACGGGCTTCACGAACGGCTACTACGTGTTGTCCGTGATCGACGACGGAGCGGACCTGAGCATGTGGGGCGGCATCCGCGAGGATGTGTCGATGGAGCTGCGCCCGCGCCTCATCCAGGCGTGCAACGACTGGAACGCGGCCACCAAGTGGCCCAAGGTCTACGTGGCGACGCTGGACGACGGCACGCAGCGCGTGTGCGCCGAGCAGTTCGTCTCGTCTCGCTACGGCATGACTGACGCGCAGGTGTCGATCAACATCGACCGTTTCATTTCCGCGTCCGAGTCCTTCTTCAAGGAGCAGATCGAGCGCATCCCCGCACTGGGTGGCGCGAGCGAGTAACGCTCGCACAGAAACGTTCCTCGGCCTCGTCTTTTCGGACGAGGCCGGGGTTCGTTATACGGTCACTGCCCGAGGCGCTGCGCCAATGCTCTACGCATTGCTGCGGGGCACGTAGACGCTGAGGCCGCCGTCGCTGACCACGCCCGTGAGGGTCCCGTCATCCGCGACGAGCACGGACGGGTAGTCACCGACGATGCACTCCCACGCCTGGCCTGTGTGGCGTGTTCCCACGTAGAGGGTCTTCTCAGCGGCCATTCGATCGGAGAGGATGACGGCGCAGCCGGAGCCGGGGATCTCGTCCTTGCCTTCGCGGGCAAAGCCCACCACGTCGGGATGATCAAAAGCATTGTGCTGCGGGCCAACAGCCGCGCGGGCTCGGATACTCATGAGGACCGGCAGCTCACGCACGGCGGGCAGGTCGTCGGACTCGGGGGAACCCAGAAGGTCACCCCAGAACACGCAGGGAACCCCGGCCTCGTTGAAGAGGATGAGGGCGTAGGCGGCCGCCTTGAACCAGGGGGCGACCGTGGAGGCCAGGGACTGGCCGGGCTGCGTGTCGTGGTTTTCGACGAAGGTGACTGACTTGTCCGGATGGGAGGCAGTCAGCGTGTTCTCCCATAGGCGCGCCAGGTCCACGTTGCCATCCGAGACCGAGGCCTGGTGGAGGTGGTAGTGCAGGGGGACGTCGAAGAGCATGACGTTGGGGACTCGCTCCAGGTAGTCCTCGAGCTCGCGCACGTCGCCGCTCCAGTACTCGCCGACGGCGGGTAGGCGGCGCCCCGTGGAGGCACGCAGGTCTTCGAGCCAGCGGGCGTAGAAGTCCGATCCCACGTGCTTGACGGCATCGAGGCGCAGCCCGTCCACGCCGGTCGTCTCGACGTACCACTTGCCCCAGCGGTCCAGCTCCTCGCTGACGCGGGGGTCGGTGACGTGCACGTCGCAGCCCATCAGATAGTCGAAGTTGCCGAACTCGGTGTCGACGGACTCGTTCCACTGCTTGCCTTCGAAGAGCCACAGTCCGTTGCGCTTCGTGGCTTCATCCCAGTCGATGCCGTGGAAGCACGTCCAGTCCCACGTGAAGTCCGAGTACGCGCCCGCGCGCCCCGGGAACGTGAAGCGGGTCCACGCCTCGATCGTCTCGGGCTCCCCGATGGCCTCGTGGCGGTTCTGGGGGTTGATCGGGGTGGCTCGCACGGTCTCGGTCGCGTCGGCGCCCATGCGGTGGTTGAGGACGATGTCGGCGCACACGGCGATACCCGCCTCATGCAGGGCCTCGATAGCGGCCAGGTACTCGTCCTTCGTCCCATACTTCGTAGGCACGGTACCCTTCTGGTCGAACTCGCCTAGGTCGTACAGGTCGTAGACGCCGTAGCCAACGTCGTTGATGCCGGCCTGCCCCTTGTATGCGGGCGGCAGCCAGATGATGGTGACGCCCAGGTCCGCAATCTCCTGGGCGTGCTGGGCGAGGTAGCGCCAGTGGCTCGCGTCCGGTGCCATGTCCCAGGCGAAAGCCTGCAGGATCAGCGGGCCCGCCTCCGTCAGGGACGAGGCCAGGGCCGGTTCGATCGTCTCATTCACCCGCATATCGTGGCAGGTTTCCCCGCCCCCGGGCGCGCGAGAATGGGAAACAGTGGCGGGGTATACACGGTAACGAGGCCGGGGCTGGGTACCGCTGATGCGCGCAGTACGGCCCCGGCCTCGTCGGTGGTGCGTTACTTGCGGCGCCCGAGGCGTCCCTTAACGCTGGAGAGAGTGGAGGCGGCGCTCGACGCACCGTCGGCGATACCCGAGGCCGCGCTCTTGGCGCCGACCATCACGACCTTCGCTTTGCCGCGCAGGCCCTTCTTGATAGTCGTCGCCGTCTCGGGCGTCTGTCCCTTTGTGGACGCACCCAGGCGATGCCGGTCCCACTCGTCGACGTCAACGCCGGGAGGCGGGATCTCACGCAGGTGCTCTTTGAGGAGCGCAGACTGGGACTGGAGCGCCATGAAGGTCAGTCCGCTCGACACGAATCCGCCGATGACGGGGACAATCTTCGAGAATCCCTTGGCGGCGGTGCTCTTCGTGATGTTGATGCCGATGAGGCGCAGGCTGTGCTTGACGACCGGATACCAGGTGATGCTCATCAGGGCGCGTTTTGTCGCGTGGTTCTGGTAGGCGGTCTTGGCGGCCACGCGCGCGAAAGCCGTCAGGGACTGGGCGGCGCCCCCAACCCCCAGCATGACGCCGAAAAACACGGCGAGCACGCCGAGCGTGTCGTCGTCAGCGTCTCGGCCGTCCGGGAGGAGCTCGCCCCAGCCGTACAGGTAGGCGAGCTTTTGCATGATTCTCAGCGCGTGCGCGTAATACTGCATCAGGTCCGCGGGGATCGTGCCGAGCATCGCGAAGCCGCCGGGGATACCCGCGACGAAGGAGATGGCCGCCGACTTGTTCGTTTCGTAGGAGATTGCCTCCTCTGCAAGCCTGTCGATCGCGGTCAGGGGCACGCCCGCCATCATGGGGCTTGAGCCGAGGGCTCGCGCGATTGCGTCGTCACTCAGGTGGAGTTTGCGCAGCTCCTGACGCAGGAACTCCTCGCGGTTGACGCGCACGCCGGGCACGCGCACGACCTTCGCCAAGAACTCGAGCGCTCGCTGTTCCGGCTCTGCTTGCTGCCCGGTGGCAAGTCCAGCCGTCTGGCCGTTGTGGGCACGGGCGTTCGTCGTGTCGGGCATCGAGCTCCTCCTCGTCTGGCGACGCGCGGACAGCGCGCATCGGGTCCCACTCTAGCGCCTGGCAGTTGCCCTCTCAGCCCAGGATTGACGAGGCAGGGGCTAGGCCACGCTGTCACGCGTCCCCCGCCCCGACCTCGTGACCGACGATCGTTACTTACGCCGGCCGAAGATCCCCTTGATGCCTTCCGCAATGCCGGAGGCCGCGGTCATCGCGCCATCGGCGATGCCGGTAGCCGCAGTCTTTGCGCCGCTCGCGACGGCCTTGGTCGTGCTCTCGAGCGCCTGCTGGGCGTTGTCCAGCACGCCCGGCTCCTGGTCGTCAGGGGTCGCGTCGCTGACAGCCTGCTTCCAGACTTCGGCGTCGACTCCGGGAGGTGGCAGCTCACGCAGATGGTTCTTGAGGCGGTGGGACTGGGACTGGAGCGACACGAAGGTCATGCCGCCAGACACAACACCGCCGATGACGGGAATAACCTTGGAGACTCCCTGCGCGAAGCTCTTCTTCGTGAGGTTGATGCCGATGTATCGCAGACAATGCTTCATGACCGGGTACCACGACGTCTTCGTCAGGGCATGCTTGGTCAGCTGTTTCTGGAAGGCGGGCACTGCGACCGAGCGCGCGAAGGCCGTCAGCGACTGGGCCGCACCGCCCACGCCGAGCATAACGCCGAAGAACACCGCGAGAACACCGATCGTCTCGTCGTCGACCTCGTCCATGTCGCTGAGGAGCTCACGCCATCCGTACAGGTAGGCGAGCTTCTGCATGATCCTGAAGGCGTGCACGTAGTACTGGGTCAGGTCCGCGGGGATCGTACCGAGCATCGCAAAGCCACCGGGGAGGCCTGCGGCAAAGGACATGGCCGTAGACTTGTTCGTCTCGAAGGAGATAATGCCGTCCGCAAGCTTGTCAAGATCGGTCAGGCATACACCAGCGACGACCGGGTTGGAGTCGACGGCGCTCGCAATCGCGTCGTCACTCATGTGGAGTTTGCGCAGCTCCTGACGGAGGAACTCGTCACGGGCAATCCGCACGCCTCGGATGCGCACGACCTTCTTGAGGAATTCGATCGCGTACTGTTCGGCCTCCGAGTCCTGCTGCGCAATCGTGTCACGCAGTTCGGAGACACCCTCGGTCACGTCGTCCGTAAGTTCCACTTCGCCGCTCGTGTCGAGCACGATCTCTCGGCCGTCTTCCTCGAATTCACCGTTGACGCCAAGCTCGTCGAGGTTGTCGCTCATCTCGTTCCTTTACACTCCGTTGTTACCTCACCACGAGGTATGGATACGCGACAACTATAACCTAGTTTTCCTCTGTGATGGCGCTCATGACACACCGTCATTTAGCTCGGGTGCGAGGACGTCAGGAACGGACATACTCTGGTCGCATGTGGATCCTCACTGCCGCCCTGTCCGCCCTGTTCGCGGGGCTGACTGCCATCCTGGCGAAGGCGGGCGTCGCGTCGACGAGTTCGACGGTCGCGACGGCGCTGCGCACAGCTGTCGTGGCCGCGGGGGCGTGGGGTATGGCGGCGCTGACAGGATCGGCTTCCGGCGCTGCATCTATCGACGGGACCTCGGCGCTGTTCCTGGTGTTATCCGGGCTGGCGACGGGAGCCTCGTGGCTATGCTATTTCGCTGCACTGTCTCGAGGGGACGTATCCCGCGTGGCGCCGATCGACAAGCTGTCGACGGTCCTGGCGATCATCCTCGCTCTCATCCTGCTGGGCGAGCCGGTGAGTGTGTGGGGAGTGGCCGGGATTGTCGCGATCACGGCGGGGACGCTTCTGATGGTGGAACCCGCTGAGTTATCGGGCCTGCCTCGAGCTCTGCGCGGGGGCGGGAGCTGGCTGACGTTCGCGCTCGCTTCCGCACTGTTTGCAGCGCTGACGTCGACCCTCGGGAAGGTCGGCATTTCGGGGGTTGATCCGACGCTGGGGACGGCGGTGCGCACGCTGGTGGTGCTGGCGATGGCGTGGGTGATTGTGGGCTTGCAGGGGCGCGTGGGCGAGGTGCGGTCGATTCCGTGTCGCGAGCTGGCGTTTATCGTCGCGTCGGGCGCTGCGACATGCGCGTCGTGGCTGGCGTACTATCACGCGCTGAAGGATGGGCCTGCTTCGGTCGTGGTGCCCATTGATAAGCTCTCGATCCTTGTGACCGTCGCCGTGTCAGCCGTGGCGTTTCACGAGCGTTTCACGCCACGCTACCTGCTCGGCCTCACCCTCATGTGCGCGGGCACGGTGGCCATGGTGGCGGCATAGATTCGCGCCTGCTCTGCGTTTTAGTGGCCTTGTTTTTCTTCTGAGGTGTCGGTGTTGTTGACGATGAGTTGACTAAGCGGGAACGGACCGGTTGTTTCGGTGGTGGTGACCAGGCCGTTGATGGTCTGGGTGTCGCCCGTGAAGGGGTTGGTGGCCGTACCCGCCCAGGTGGTGGTCAGCGTGATGGTGCGCGTTGCACTGGGGTATGGGCCGTCGAGGAAGGACTTCCACCCGTTGGGAGCCTTGTAGTAGTGGCGGATCAGGGCGGGGGCGGTGTTGGGGTCCATGCCTTCTTGCCAGGGCATCCCAGGCTCGGTCGTGGTCAGGTCCGGGGTTCCATCTCCCCAGCTCCAGGTGTAGGACGTGGCTGTGAGGGTGATGGTGATGTCGTGGCCCAGCAGCGTGACGGTGTGGGTTTGAGTGGGATGAGTGGCGGCAACGAGCGTGGGAATGTACTTGTTCGTGTAGGACACCCCTTCGGGCCGCTTGTGCAGGCCGGCTCCGTCGGCATGAATCGTCGTGGCTGCGTAGTACAGGATCTCGCGTGTGGTTGGGAGCTGCCCTGTCGTATCCCCATTCCCCTTCCGCGTGATGTGCGCACACACGAATGGCTTGGATTCAGTCCCATCTGGCAACGTCACTGTGTGCATCGTGCGCCCATCACACTGATCATCCTCCGCATAGGTGCGCGCCTCTGCGCTTGCATCAGCAGAATTCGACAAACGGATCGAGTCATCATTTGATGATTCTGTACTGGGCTGCACACCGTTGTTGTATTGGTTTCTCCCTTGTTGAAGAAGTGCATCGATAGAATCGTCGTGCGCATCTGTATCAAAATTCGGAGGAGGATCAGATCCTTCCGCGCGCACTGATTGAGGAAGAACCACAACTGCCAGAATTGCCAGAATTATTGCTGACCAGACTCCGAGAATTTTCTTAGTCATCAGTTTTTTCCATTCCAGCTCGAGTCACGACCCAGTGCCCATCGTCCCATGTCAGCACTAATGCGAAGATGGAATGGTACTGCTGCTCGTGCACATATATATTCTTCTTCTGACAAATCGTCCCGTCCGTTGAGTTAATAGCTAAGACCACAGCAACCGCATTGTCGGCTCCATCTCCGTCCGACGCTTCAGCAGGTTCGAGCTTGAGAACATGTTCCACGATCGACGAATCGTTGTATAGCCATCCCTCGTCATAGAGGGATCTAATCCTCTGTGTCACTTCGCGAGCGAACTGCGAATCACTAGCGGACATCTCTTCGAATAGCTCTGTGTCTCCGGTGTTCCATGCATAGACCATGAGGGCGAGATAATGCTCCGCGGCTGCTTCGGCACCTCGTTCTGTGTTTTCCTTGGCTTCTTCGGGTAGTTCGGGTTTGGTGTAGGTGTCTGCAGCGAACTGGGCGGGGCGTACGAGCACGCCGTCTGGGCCGATCTCATACCCGCCCGACATGGCGGGTTCGCTTGACGCTGATGGCATGGGCGCGGGGCGGACCGTGGGTGTCGCCGCGGCACTGGGGCGATCGTTCCACGAGCCGATGCTCGCGCCCAGCGTGTAGGCACCAACAGCTGCCACAGCCACCAGCACGGTGAGCCCGATACCGACTGCCCATGGGCTCAGCGCTGCGCGCCTGGCTGCTAGGGAGTGCTTCTTGCGGCGCGCTGGCGGAGCGAGGAAGTCTTGCTGTTCTTCCTCGGCGACGGGTCGCTCGGATAGGGGTGGGACCTTCATGGTGTGTGTGCCTCCACGGTGAGGTGTCCTCCGACGCGCCCCCACCCTTGGGGGTGCGTCTTTTCTCATCAGGGTACGCGCAGAACCGACACGAAATACTAAGAATGCTGCGCAACCATCACGCAAATCCTCCCACCCGCATTCCCGTAACCGCACGGATGTGCACGCCCGGCCCCGGCCTCGTCGCGAGCCATGGACGATGACGAACAGAAGCCGCCGCGACGGTCATCGAGGACATCGACCGGGTGCAGAGGACGTCACCCTAGAGGAGCCGCTCCAACGCCTCGCGAATCTGCTGGCCCTCCCCGGATCCGATCGTGGGCAGGCGCAGGACAGGAACTCCGTACGCGGACATGATCGAATCTTTGAGATCGTCACGCTTGAGCTGTTTCTGACTCATGCCATGGAATTCCCAACCATCCACCTCGATGGCAAGGAGAAGGCGCTTCGTTACGCGCGAGTACACCCCGAAGTCGAGCGCGCTATCCCTGAACACGAAAGATCGTTGTTCCTCATTCAGGCGGCGCGTATTTGGCAATGCATCCCGAAGGAACACTTGGGTCTGATAGCCAAAGCGCGCATACCTGGGTTCCGCGAGCACGTCGCGCAGGCATTGTTCCGCAACATTCTCCGCGGGAGAGCGCCGACGATCAGCCCATTTTGCCCGAGAATACCGCTCAAGGGACTCACTGTAGGCGTTGTAGAGGACATCGAAAATAGAGACTATGTCCGACTGGACGATGGCGCTCGGATCGTACATCTCGATGTAATCGAGCAAGGCTCTCACATTTCGGCTGAGTCGGACGCCACCATGCGTGGTCACCACAACGAAGCGGTCTTTGGCGCGTGACACGATCACATTCGTCAAGGCATCCGCGTCGTAGAAGTCTTGTGCGGCCGACTGGTCGTTGGCATTGAGGACTGTGGACAGAATGATCGTTCCCGCACCGCGCCCCTGAAATTTGTGCGCGGTCTCCGCCAACCATCGGGGATGAGCCCCTTCACCGAGGTCGCTACGAATCTGCTTGCTCAGGTTCGTGGCCTGTGCCCGAAACGGAGTCACGACACCCAACACGAAGTCGCCCGACTCGTCTGTCCCCTCGAGCTCGACGCCGTCTCGGATGCTGTGCATGTCCTCCAGGTCGGTGACGATGTCGATTTCCCGCTGCGAGAAGAATCCACTCCCGCGCGACGGGCGCCGCGCGTGGTTTCCAGGCGCAGCGTAGACGATCGCGAGCGGATCGGAGGCATCGTCGGCAGGGGCGCGCATCGGAATGAGCTCGCCGTCGTAGTACATGCGGTTGCAGAACTCAATGATCGCGGGGTGGCACCGGTAGTGTTCCTTGAGCAGGGTGCTCGGCACCTGCGCTGAATCCGACATCATCTTGACAGAGTCAAGCAACGACAACGAACGGACATCGAAGCGCGGCGCGGGCGGTTCCTGCTTGCTCTCATCCCACCCATGGAAAATCGGACCAAGCTGCTTGTCATCTCCAACGATGACAGCGTTACGGGCCTTGCTCAGCGCTGCAATCCCCTCCGGAATCAGGACCTGTGAGGATTCGTCGATGATGATCCAGTCGAGCAGCACGTCCTCGGCCAAGTTATTCCGGATCGAAAAACACGTGGATGCGACAACCGGGTAGGTGCGCAGCAGGATATCCGTCTGCCGCTTAAGGCGCTCGGTTGGGCTGAGTCGGCTCGGACGCTCGCGTGCGAATCGGTCCAGTAAGGCGGCATCCAGTGCCTCGCGGGAGTGGCGCCGATACTGCGCGCTCACCTCGACGAGGCCGTGGCGGGCTGCGCGGGCCTCGGCCTCCTCGATGCGGTCAGATAGTTCTTGCTCGTGGGCCCGATAAAAGGCGAGCTGGAGCGCCGACTGGACGTACGGGTCTCCCAGGTCAATGCCCTTCAAGGAGCCGTAAACAAAGTAGCGACGCACCCGCTCGATGAAGCCTCGAGGACCGCGCCCCACTCTCGGCGCGCATCGAGCGAGGGCAAGAAGGTCACCGATAACCCCAGAGCTCCGCCTCGAGACAGCCAGATGCGAAATGTCCGCAATCGGGCGGCGGCTCTCCTGTACCTTCTCCTCAAAAAGGCACCGCTCACGCTGAGCCGCCGTCAGCTGCGCGCGGATCTTCGGAATGTCTCGCGCATCCTCCCACAGAGCGACGAGGTGCTCTTCTTCGGCCCGCAGCACGGCATCGTCGACTCCTGCGGGGGAACCCGACGACGCAGCGGACACCTTGCGAGCCCACGCCTCGCGCCTCTGTTCAAGAACACCCTCGCGCTGGTGGAATTCCTTGACGCGCTGCGCTTTCCCCAGGTTGGCGACGAGGAAGCCATAGCCCTCCTCCGTCAGCTTATCGACGACGTTGTCCACCGCAGAGTTCGCCCCCGCGACGACACCGACAGTCTGCCCCTGCGCAATCAGGGATGCGATCAGATTAAGGATTGTCTGCGTCTTGCCCGTGCCGGGAGGTCCGTCAATGATCGAAATCTGGTGGGTGAGCGCGGCTCGAATCGCGTTGCGCTGATCGATGTTTGAGGGGAACGGCATGATCAGGTGATCGCTCGCGCCCGTCTTCGTAGCGGACGTGCCCGCGAGGAACGCTTCCAGGGCGGACCCTCGCGGCGCTTGCGCAAGCCACTCCCACACGTTCGCGAGGATCGCCTCGGGCGGCATCTTCTCGCCGCTCACCCAGCGGGGATATTGGGCTGTCGGGTCGAGCGTGGCCCCGGCTCGTCGAGCCTGCGCGCGCACTTCTTCGCGGATGTAGTTGAGGGCAGCGGCGTTCTGCCGATCCTGTGCGGACGCATAGGTCACTCTCACCTCGTCGTGTCCGTAGCGGCGCAGTTTGAGCTTGCCGTCAGCGGTGCGGTATGCCAGCGTGTAGCGGGGATTGCGCGGGTGGTCTGCGCGGCGGAGCGTCCAGATAATTTCAACGTTGTTCCAACGCTTGCCGCCCACGTAAACCTCATCGAGTGCGTCGACTGTTCGACGCTCAACCTGGTCATAGAGGCGCACCCGATCCTCACCGTATGGATACTCCTTGCCGTTGGTGTAAGTGACGACAACGCGATTACCGTCGCGGCGTGCCGTCGCAACCTTCCAGGTATCGTCCTGCCAGCTCAATGTTTCTTTATTGCGAATCAGCACGTGCATCGTCCGCGGATCGACAGACTCCATACCACTCCCCCTCGAGTTTTACACCCAGGATAGGCGAGTTATCAGACCAGCGGTAGGTTGTTGAACACCCACGCTGCCCTGGGGCGGACGCAGATGTGCATGGTGGTTCATAGACTGCGCACATGGGTATCTCGCTTGTTTTTCTCCTCGTTGGTCTAGTGGTTGGCGCGCTCCTCGGGTACGCGGGCGCGGTGGCGCGCCGAGCGTCGACGCCTGATGAGGCAGGCACGCTGCGCGCAGAGGTCGCCCGCTGGCAGGCGCGCGCGGAGGAGCTGTCCCGGCGGATCGATTCCGCCGAGGCCCGCTCACAGGGCGACGCTTCCGTCCTGCAGGCGCTCGCACCCGTCCGAGCGCAGTTGGAGCAGATGACACAGCGGGTTGATCAAATGGAGCAGATTCGCGCGCGTCAGCACGGCGCTCTTGCCGAGCAGTTGCGCGAATCCGCGAGGCGTGAGACCGAGCTGGCTCGCACGACCGCCTCCCTGGAGGGAGCTCTACGGTCGCGTAGCGCACGCGGCACGTGGGGCGAAGTCGAGCTCGCCCGCATCCTGGAGGCTTCCGGAATGCTGCCACACGTGGACTTCGCGGAGCAGCGTTCGATTGGCTCACTCACTCAGGGACGAGGCCTGGGCACAGTTTCATCGTCGGGTGACCTCGGGCGTCCCGACGTAACGATTCATCTGCCCGGGCAGGGGTTCCTCGCGCTCGACGCGAAGGCCCCTATGGACGCGTACCTGCGGGCATGTGCCATTGATGAGAGCGGAGAGGACGCAGAATCTAGGCGCCGAGCCGAGCTGTCGGCGCATGCGAAGGCGCTGCGCTCTCACGTCGAGGCGCTGGCTGCGCGCGATTACGCTCGTTCGCTCGGTGCGTCACCCGAGCTGGTCATCTTGTTTGTCCCATCCGAGGCCGCACTGTCGGCAGCACTGCACGCTGACGCGTCGCTCCTAGACGACGCGATGGCCCGTGGCGTCGCCCTGTGCTCCCCCGTCACGCTGCTGGCGGTGGCGCGCACGTGCGCCACCGCGTGGGCGAGGACGTCCATCAACGAACAGGCGGACCAGGTCATCGCACTCGGCCGCGAACTGTACGAGCGCCTCGGCGTCGTCGCTGGGCACATGGAAAACCTGGGCAAGCACCTGGCCAAGACCGTGGACTTCTACAACAAGACCGTGTCGTCGATGGAAAGCCGCCTCCTGGTGAGCGCCCGGTCAGTCAGCGCGCTCGAGGAGGTCTCAAAAAAGACCATGACCGTCACGCCCATCGACCCCGACGCTGCCCAGGTTCGCTCCTTCACAAACTCGGAGTTGACGGACCAGTAAGCGTGTCGACGATCCCATCCAGCTGCGCGCGAATGTCCTCGAAGGGTCGATCCAGGTCTAGAGTCGTCGCACTGATGCGGTTGCCGCTCATACGGTAGGTGGCGTCAGGTTGGATGTCCTCGTCGGTGGCGGCGTAGAGGAGCATGCCCGAAACCTCGGTATCCTCCCCCGCGCGGTCGAAGGCGATCTGCTTGTTCTTCACGTACGCGAAGATCTGGTACAGGTTCCCCGAATGCACGGTCCTCTTGTCAAAGTTGCTCTGCATCGTGGACGCGTAGTACTTCGCGTCGATGATGAGCACGCGCC
>ERZ1674093.188-NODE-189-length-13631-cov-10.676488_pt1 | contig 13631 bp, 13 predicted proteins | sample MGYA00581116_ERZ1674093 | MGnify/ENA primary metagenome ERZ1674093 (study PRJEB41354, sample SAMEA4873337) | human saliva metagenome | biome: human-associated habitat [ENVO:00009003]; feature: mouth environment [ENVO:08000002]; material: saliva material... | reverse complement strand
TACACGGCTCTGAACACTCTTTCCCTACACGACGCTCTTCCGATCTTGTGCAGATTACCGAGTAAGCGAAAAAGGCAATAAGATAAAAGGATAGAAAACAAAGATAATGAAGAAGAAACCAACCTATAAGGTACCCGTATCCATCTGTGCTATTGTGCTTGTGGTGGGTGCTATAGTACTTGCTGTTCTCATGGAAACACGTGAGATGGCTCCTCCTCGTAAGTACGAAGTGGATATGTCGGGTGAAGTTATCGGTATTGATAATGGTCCGAAGATTCCTGTATTGACAAAAGAAGAGGAGAAAGATGAAGAGGTGAAGGAGGAGAAGAAGACAGAAGCTCCAAAGAAAGAATCTTCTGAGTCGGAAGAGACAGCAGATCCAGAGAACCCTGTCATCGTTCCTAATGTTCCAGAAGGTCAGACTGAACCAGTTGTAAAGGCTCCTGTGCCTGAGATTAAAAAGCCTACGATTGATCAGATTGAGAATTAATGTGGGTGGTAGGTGTTAAATGTTGGGTGTTGATGGTTTGTAAAATGGGATGCTGGGTGTTAAATGTTGGGTGTTGATGGTTTGTGAAAAGGGCAGCTGACATATATAACATCTCACATAGAATATCAAGTTATATGTACTTGGTATTTTTAAAATAAGTTGCTGTCACTTTTAACATTTCGTGTAAATGAATGAAATGTTGGCACTTATGAGCCTAAAATGGGTGACAGGAGTGACAGCAAGTTTTATTTTACCAACTATTAGTCCCAATATGAAGCATATTATTTTTGAATAGTCTTGTTTTATTGTCGGTTTTTTGTCAGTCTTTCTGTCTTGAAGTAATTCGCTACAACACTAATATAAAGACAATTAGTTCGTTCGACAATAAAACAAAACTTGTTTAAGTGCTAATCTTATTTACCTTAAAAGGGTAAACCTATTACCAATTAATATGGGTTATTCTGCCGTTCTTGATTGTCGCAGAGATAACATAACTACGTTTAGACTTACCACCTTTGCGATCGATATCCAATGTAGCTGGTATCTTTAGGCGAATATCTGCATCCGCTTCATCACCCTTTTTGGTTACTTCAGCAGGCGAACCAAGGTGCCAGTTGATTGTCTTGACATCAGCTTGATAAAGTCGGTCGGTCATATAACGGCGAATATCCTTCACCGTAGCACCACCTGAACCAAGGAAGTTTAATGATGGCGCAACAGCACCGGAAATCTTATCCGTGCTTTTACTGTTGATACCTTGTAAGAGTTGGCGCACCGCAGCAACCGCCTTTGCTCTCTCACCATCCGTTACCTTTGCAACTGCAGGCTCTTCAGCCTTCTCTGGTGTCAGAATATTCTTCAACTTCTCATCGGCTTCCTTACTATGAATGCCATTCGGATGCTGTGCCTTATAGCCAAGATAAGCATTCTCATTGTTTTTAGCGACAGCTTGTGCCCAGTCTATCTCGTCAATCTTTGCCTCCAACTCACCACGATGTTTTGAGTCTGGATACTTAGCAATAAACTGCTGCAACACTTCTTTTGAGTTGCTGGTTAATGCCACAGAAAGGTCATTATCAGACTGTTGCATGTTCTGCGTGGTAGTTGTCAGCACCTTTAGACGGGCTGATATACTATCACGATGTGCCTTAGAAGCAGATGGATTCTCCTTGAGATAATTCTTTAGTACGGTTGGCTCGCTACTACTCATTGCTTGTGCAAAAGCCTCTTGCTCATTGTTAGCTTTGCTTGCGCCCACCCCTTGGTTGTAAAGGAAGAGCAATACGGCTGCAGTGATAGCAGCGATGAGCAGTGAGACTGCCAATGACAGATGATTATTCTTATCCGGAGTGCTTTCCTCCTCGTCCTCAGCTATAGCCTCGGCATTAGCAATCACCTCCTCGTCAGCATTATCATCCATGATGAAGTCGGCATCGACAGCCTCTTCCTCCGTCTTTGGCTCGTTGATCGTGTCTTGTGTCTTATCGTCGTAATTATCCGTTTCGTGTTCTTCCGTTTCCTCTACTGGGATGATAACATCATCGTTTCCTGTTGCTTCCTCCTTGTCAACTGACATGAGAACAACAGGCTCTTGCACCTTACTATCGTTCGTAGCCTCACTTGTGTGATGCTCTGCAGCCGTTACAGAACTCTCTACATGGTGTTCCGTATGATGACAGTTTGGACATGATGATTCCTCTTTGAGGTATAATTCACCGCAATGAGAACATTTAATGATATGTCCGGCAATCTCTACACCGCAGCTTGGGCATACGGGAGCCTTGTCGCTCACTTGATGGCCACATTCAGGGCATTTGATGATCATTTATCTAACGTAAGATTATAGTAGTGTGGATAATTATCTATTTCCTTTTCTCTTGGTGTTGAAGCTAACGCTTTCGTCGGAATCGCAACTCACGCATACTGTGGTTACCCATCAGTCGAGACTTATCAACATATCCTCTCACACCGTTGATACGTCCCTTGCCAGTGTACTGCCAAGCAAAGATGTCTCTTCCATCGTTCAGCTCTGGCTCGCGTCCGTTATACTGTGCAATGAAAAGTTTATAGCCGTCGAGTGCACCGCTGAGATATCTGTTATAGAAGTTTGTATATGTGTAAACCAATGGTTTAACACCATATTCCTGTGTCATAAGTACGAGGAACCTCTGTAAACTATCGCGTAAAGCCTCCGTACTCAGTCCGCCAGTAGTTTCAATATCTACCATTGGGATGAGGTCTTGGTCTTGTGGACGACACTGCATGCGGAAGTTGCGCAACTGCTCCTCTTGTGGAATAGCAGGACGATAGAAGTGGTAAGAACCGACATTCATACCATAGCGTTGTGCTGCCTCAATATTCTCAAGATAGCGTTGGTCAATACGTGTACCGCCTTCAGTGGCTTTTAAGTAAACGTAATTGAGCTTATGATTGCTATTTTCAGCTACTGTTTCCCACCATACATCGCCTTGGTAATGGCTCATGTCAAGCCCATGAACATGGCTGCAGGTGTCTTCGCATTGGATAGTATATTGTGCCTTCAGACCTGCAAAAGAGAATATGCAGGCGATGAGCATTATTATCTTTTTTAACTTCATAGATGCAAAGATAACATTTTAAGTTGAGATAGCAGTCTGAACAAAGTATAATTCTGTTGATTTTAGTATTTCTTAATTCATAAATCTTAGATTTATTGTGTCTTAATGTTAGTGCGTAGAGCGAAAAGAGGCGTAAGATTTATAAATTTATAGGGCATGATGATTAAATCAAAATCGGCTTATGAGAGGGGGAAATAGCCAGACGAAACTGTGGGAAAAGTGGTTTGTTACTATGCTTTTATTCAGTGTTTTTTGTCGTTCGATATAATCAGATAGTTTTCTTGTGATAGGAACTTTGTTAATTATTTTCTAACGGATCTAACGCAATTCATGCTCTTTTAGCTTCTTAAAGACGCCCTTTTGGCTTGCAAAAGATGCCCTTTAAGCCCCTTACTAACGCCCTTTTGAAGTCCAATTAAGCACCTCTTGTTTCACTCCTTTATAACTGTTTGATTTACTGATGGTTGTAAGCGTTGTGTTCTTAGGTGTTTTCCGTCTTTTTAGGAGTAGTTTTCAATGAAATTATGTAAGTTTTTTTCAAGTCTTTATTGTTGTTTTTTGCGGTGTTAAGCTGGAGCAGTTTTTAGTGTGAAAGGGTGGGCGAGATCGTTTGTTGGTAGTGTTTAGGATAGCTTGGGATAGCAAAAAAACAGGTCTTTTCGTTAAATGTGCGTACGTTTATCATACCACTTTAACGAAAGGACCTGAAAAGATGAGCCTTTTGTTAGCTTATTATGCTTCTGCAGCCTTAAGATACTGGTCGTAAAGCCACTGCTTTTGCTCGGCAATTGTGAGCTGACTGTTGTCGAGTTCGAGGGCATCATCAGCCTTGCGAAGCGGTGATGTCTCACGATGAGAGTCGATGTAGTCACGCTCCTGCACATTCTTAAGGATGTCGGCAAAGTCTGCTTCCATTCCCTTCGCCTTCAACTCGTCGTAACGACGTTGCGCACGTACCTCTGCTGAAGCGGTAACGAAGATTTTAAGTTCGGCATTCGGGAATACCACCGTACCGATGTCGCGACCGTCCATAACGATTCCTTTCTCTGCTCCCATGCGCTGCTGCTGTTCGACAAGTGCCTTACGCACAAAGGCGAGTGTGGCGATAGGGCTAACATGAGACGACACCTCCATCGTACGGATTTCGTTCTCAACATTCTCACCATTGAGATATGTGTCTGGACGCCCCGTCTCCTTATTGAGTTGGAAACTGATGTTGATATCCTTCATCTGTGCCTGCAACTCCTCTTCGCGGATGGTTCCGTCTGCGTTGAAGAGGTTATGACGTAGCGCATAGAGTGTAACGGAGCGATACATAGCACCCGTGTCTACATAGATATAGCCAATCTCTTTGGCAAGATCTTTTGCCATTGTACTCTTTCCACATGATGAAAAGCCGTCGATAGCGATAGTTATTTTCTTCATATACTTTGTTAATTCATAATTCACATCTACTTAATTCATAATTCACAATTCATAATTCATAATTATGATTACCATTGCTTGATATGTTTATTGCTACACACAGCTTGTCAATTCATTATCACCCATCATTCAACACCAAATACTCTACCCATAGTTTGTTAATTCATTATCACCCATAACTTAACAAATCATCAACACCTATCACCTAACACCCAACACCGAATACCCTACACACATTCTCATTAGTTTGGCGGGCAAATTCGGCTTCATCAATGCCATAACTAAGGGCAAGAGTGCGCACCACTTCTACGATGAAAGCACTCTCGTTACGCTTACCACGATGAGGAACAGGAGCCATGTAGGGGCTGTCGGTCTCAAGAACGATGCGGTAAAGGGGTACTACTGCAGGGAGATCTTCGCGCAGATGACTGCTCTTAAAGGTTGATACACCGCCCACTCCAAGCACGAAACGGTCGAAACGAAGGAATGCCTCTGCCTCTTTCTGATTACCGGTAAAGCAGTGGAAGACACCACCCGGCAGTTCTTTTTCGTACGGGCGCATGATATGTAGCATTTCGTTTTGTGCCTTACGACAGTGAATCATCAGCGGAAGACGTGTCTCAATGCTCCACTTTACAGCCTCTTCAAAGGCTGCAAGCTGCTGTTTCTCGTATTCACGTGTCCAATAGAAATCAAGTCCTACCTCACCAATCGCAATCACTGTCTCACCCGGTTTGGCAGTTCCTTCTGCCTTTTGTCGAAGCGAGAGTAGGATTCGTTCGTGCATAGCGTCCAACACTTCACGCCAATCATCGCGCACCTCCTCTGGCTGCAGTCCAATCATTGGATAGCAGGTGTCAGGAAACTGTCGGCAAACAGCCAATACAGTATCCACTGATTTGAGGTCGATAGCTGGTAGGAAAATCTTTCCTACACCTGCCTCGTGGGCACGACTGATAACCTCTGGGAGGTCGTCAGCAAAGTCTTCTACATCTAAATGGGCATGGGTGTCTATTATCATTGGGTGTTGGGTGTTGGGTGTTAAATGTTGGGTGTTGATGATTTGTTGGATGACAGGTCTTGACGAGTAGTATTTCTCAGCAATCAATGCACCTATTTAACTTTATCCTGACCTTATCCTATTTGCCTCCCTCCCCCTTTGGGGAGGGTCGGGGTGGGGCTTTATCCTATTTGCCTCCCCTCCTTTCGGAGGGGTCGGGGGAGGCTTCACCACTTCCTATGCAGCATCTTCTGTGCATACGCTAACAGTTCAGCCTTGCGTTCATCAGGAAGGTTTACTGCCGCAATATATTTGTTTGCTTCATCAAAATAATAGTTGATGCGTTCAATAGCCATCTTGTCAACGCCGATGCTGTTATACAACTCAGTGACGGCAGCAACCTTCTCCTCGTGATTGAAGTTCTCACAGCCAATCCACTTCTCCAACTCCTTACACTGACGAGCATTCGCCTTGTTAAAAGCATTGATGAGCATGTAGGTCTTCTTGTTGCAAATTATATCGCCACCTATCTTCTTACCGAATACCTTTGGGTCGCCATAGACGTCAAGATAATCGTCTTGCAGCTGGAAGGCAAGACCAATCTGTTCGCCAAACTTGTAGAGATTCTCCACATCTTCAGCAGGAGCATCGGCAAGGATAGCACCAATCTTCATCGCACAAGCTAACAGAACACTGGTCTTAAGACGAATCATCTCGATGTATTCTTCTTCCTTAACGTCATTACGATTCTCAAACTCCATGTCGTACTGCTGACCCTCACCAATCTCAAGTGCCGTAATGGTAAAGAGACGAAGCACCTCACTGAGGTGTCTGCTGTCGCACTGAGCCATTCTTTCGAAAGCCAAAACGAGCATAGAGTCGCCCGATAAGATAGCCGTATTGGCATCCCAACGCACATGAACAGTCTGCTGTCCGCGACGGAGCGGAGCATCATCCATCAGGTCATCGTGCAAGAGTGTATAGTTATGATAGGTCTCAAGGGCGCAAGCCGGTGAGAGAATCGTCTCTGGGTCGTCCTTAAAAAGATTGTAAGAAAGCAGCATCAGCGTAGGACGGATGCGCTTTCCTCCCAATGAGAGGACGTATTTTATCGGTTCGTACAAGCTTTGTGGCTTGCGGTCATAAGTAAGGTTGTTTATATACTCGTTTACTTTACTCAGAATTTCATTAGCAGTGTACATATAGAATTGGAGTTAAAAGTTATTTTCAAAATAAGCATTGAAGGCTTTTGGGTGGGTCAAAAGTCTTATGCAAGTTGGAAGACAAACGGAATCTCTATCAGCGAACGGCATGGTTTATTCTTCTCAATGCCTGGCTTCCACTTACCCATTGTCTTGAGAACGCGTAGTACTTCGTCGTTGAGAACAGGTACCTTACCACTCTTGATTCTGACATCATTAACCGTACCATCAGCATTGATGATGAAAGTAATATTCACCGTTCCCTGCAGTTTGTTCTCCTTTGCAGCAGCAGGATATTGCAATGTCTTTGTAAGCCACTTCATAAACTCCACCCATCCGCCTGGTGGTGTTGGCGTTTCGGAGAGTATTCGCTTGCTAACCTTGTCGTCATAGCGTTCTACAACCTTGTCGGAATTATCATCGGTCATCTTCTCCATCTCCTTCTTAGCCTCTTCTTTTATCTTCGGAGGTTCAGGAGTAGTAGTTACCATCGGCATAACAATCGGTTCGTTACTTACCTGTGGAGCCCCCGTCTTCTTATCGTTCGAGTTCATACTTCCTGCATCGTGAGGCGTAACCTTATTCGGGATATCACGGCGTTTAAGGTTGAGCAGGTCCTCCATCGTAGGTTTCTTGTCTTCTTGTGTCTTGGCAAGGTCTTGCTGGTCAATGGCAGGCAGCATGTCCATATCGTGGAGCGTGACATTCTTGATGGCTTTAGTATTAGCCGAATCATCATCACTCCCCGTTGCATTATACTCCATGGCAACAAAGAAGAAAGACAGTGCAACGATGATTCCCAAGAGGAAACCAATCCACCGCTTATTCTCTAAATCTGCTCTATTTGACTTCTTTATTTCCAAGATAAGATATACTAAACACCTTTTTCTGCCGTTATACAATCCATAATGGGCACAAAAACGCCTCATTATAAGTTGCAACGACAAAAGTAATAAGATATTCGGAAAAAGATGTAACTTTGCCGAGAAATTAATTTAGATTAAATGAAAAAAATCGTTTTCACCCTCCTGTTAACCCTTTTTGCGGTTGTAATACGAGCGCAGGAGAGTCAAACTGAATACAACTTTCTACGTCTTCCAGTGAGTGCACATGCTGCTGCATTGGGTGGAGAGAATATTACTATCATTGAGGACGACCCTTCACTGATGTTCTCTAACCCTGCTTTGGCTTCTTCCGTAAGCGATAAAACCGTGGGACTTAGTTACATGAATTATATGCGTGGAGCTCATTATATGGGTGCTTCTTATACGAAAGCATTGGGTGAGAAAGCTACGCTTGCAGGTGGTGTGCGGTATATGAACTACGGAAAGATGAAGGAAGTCGATGCTAACAACGTACAAACTGGTACTTTCAATGCCAGCGAAATCGCTGTTGAAGGTATCTTCTCCTACGAATTAGCACGTAATCTGGTGGGTGGTATCACGGCAAAATTCATTACTTCTTACATTGGTAGTTATAACTCTATGGCGGTGGGTGTAGACCTTGGTCTCAACTGGTATGAGCCTGAAAGACAGTGGTCGGTATCCTTAGTTGCCAAGAACCTCGGTGGACAGATTAAGGCATACGAAGAGGAGTATGGTAAGATGCCGATTGATGTGCAGGTGGGTGTGAGCAAGACTTTCGCTGCCCTCCCTGTCAGAGTGTCTGCTACGCTCGTCGATCTTACGCATTATGACTATCGTTTTATCAATCACCTCAATCTCGGCGCAGAAGTCTTACTGTCTGAAAGTATTTGGGTTGGTGGTGGTTACAACTTCCGTAAGGCAGACGAAATGACCATCGGTACAGCTGATAACGCCAGTGCGCATGGTGCAGGATTCAGTGTCGGAGCTGGTATCAACCTTGAACAATTCAAACTCAACCTTGCTTACGGTAAGTATCATGCTGCCAGCAACTCGATATTGGTCAACTTAGCGTACTCCTTTTAGAAGGCATAGATAATTCAGAATTCAGAATTCACAATTCATAATTATGATTACCGATATTAAGTGTGGTTTATCGCTATAAGTAACGTGAGACTCGACAACAGCTAATAAGCGACTACGAATTAAGCGAATGATACGAAATCTTTTGTAATAAGGATTTGCGTAATTAGCAAAATTCGTAGTCGGTAAAAGTGAGATAGAGTGCTAAAGCACATATCATAAAGCTCAAAGCTCAAAGTTCAAAGCTAATAATGGTGTTCATAATTTTGAATTATGAATTATGAATTTTGAATTATAGAAGTAATCATAATTATGAATTGTGAATTATGAATTCTGAATTATTACAGCGTCTACATGAATAGCATGCCCACTTGGAAGACCACAGCACTAACGATCCAGGCTAATGCTGTAGTGTAACCTGCAGCAAAGAGAGCCCAACCCCAACTGCCTGTTTCGCCTTTAATAGCTGCTATCGTGGCTACACAAGGGAAGTAAAGCAGTACAAAGAGAAGGAACGAGAAGGCTGTCAGCGTTGCAATAGGCTCTGCTTCCTCGTAGCTGATGTGATGCATAGTTGCTACATCCTTTGTAATCAGATTATGTAGCTTTGAGTATTTGCCTGTCTCACTACTATAACCACTGTCGTCAGAGAAGCTACCATCATTAGAATAGAGTACGCCCATTGTTGATGCAACAATCTCTTTTGCACCCATACCAGACAACAAGCCAACATCCAATTTCCAATTGAAACCCTGTGGACGGAACACTGGCTCAACGGCTTTACCGATTCGTCCGATATAGCTTTGTTCCTGTCGTGCTTGATTATCCATGTTCGGATCGTCTGGAAGAGGGAAGTAGCCTAAAGCCCATACGATAATAGAAGCAACAAGGATAATACCTCCCATCTTTTTAAGATACTGCTTACCTTTCTCCCATGTATGGCGACCAATTGCCTTCCATGTTGGGAAACGGTAAGGTGGTAGCTCCATCACAAATGGCGTATCCTCACCTTTGACCACAAAAGCTGAGAACAAACGACTCATTGCCACTGCCATCAATACACCTATTATATATAAGGAGAGCATAGCAAGTGAACGATATTTCAACGCAAAGAACGAACCCGTAATCATTACGTAGATAGGTAGACGAGCCGAACAACTCATCAAGGGGAGAATCAACATTGTTATCAATCTACTCCTCCGACTCTCAATCGTACGTGTTGCCATCACCGCTGGTACATTACAACCGAAGCCCATGATAAGTGGGATAAATGACTTTCCATGCAGTCCCATCTTGTGCATCAGTCGGTCCATGATGAAGGCGGCACGTGACATATAGCCGCAGTCCTCCATGTAGGAGATAAAGAAGTAAAGTATTAATATCTGAGGAAGAAATACAATAACGGCTCCTACACCGCCGATAACACCATCGACGATCATATCTTTTACTGGTCCAGCAGGCATATTCGTAGAAATGAACTCGCCTAACCAACCCACACCAGCCTCTATCCAATCCATTGGATACTGACCAATGACAAAGGTTGCAGTGAACATCACCAACAATATAAAGAAAAAGATTGGGAAACCAAAGTATTTGTTTGTCAAGACATGGTCGATGACATGGGTGGTCTGATAGGTGTCTTTCTTATCACCTGTCGAGAAGTTCGCTTCCTTCAGCGCACCATTAATAAAACCATACTTGGCATCCATGATGGCTGTCTCGCTGTCATTACCCGTCTCCTCCTTTACACGAGCGGCTGCCGTATCACGATGATTGAATATCTCAATCGAATCACCTAACGGACTAACGAGTTGCTCTACGTCCTTGTCATGCTCTAACAGCTTGATGGCAAGATAGCGGGTAGAGTAGCGATGGCAGAGTTCAGGGTATTTCTTCAAATGCTCCTGCATCTCTTTAATACCATTCTCTATCTCATGTCCGTGGTTGATATGGATATGACGGAACTGCAACGACTCGTCTTCTTTCCCTTCATAAACGGCAATAATCTGGCGGAAGAGTTCCTTCACACCTCTACCATTGGTGAATACTGTTGGTATCATCGGCACTCCGAAGAGCTCAGAAAGCTTTTGTGCATCAATATGGTCACCACGCTGTTCAGTCTCATCAAACATATTTAGCGCACAAACCATACGTATGTGCATGTCTATCAGTTGGGTTGTAAGATAGAGGTTGCGCTCAAGGTTAGACGAGTCTATCACATTGATGACTACGTCTGGTGTCTTGTCAACCAACTGCTTACGCACGTAGAGTTCTTCAGGACTATAGGCAGAAAGACTATAAGTACCTGGGAGGTCTACAAGGTTAAAAACATAGCCATCAAACTCAGCACGTCCCACCTTCGCATCAACCGTCACACCCGAATAATTACCTACTCGTTCGTGTGCTCCCGATGCAAAGTTGAAGAGCGATGTCTTACCACAGTTCGGATTACCGACAAGTGCCACATTGATTGTATGACTCTTACGGCGTGCGGCATCTGATTGTTTCTCGGGCGTTAGCTCCTTGTCCGTGCTGTCGTATGTGGTTGAATCCATCTCAACCTGATTGTCTTCCTGCTCCTCCTCATTCCCAACAGAGTGAGTCTTCACATCCGACAATACCTCAATCTGGTCAGCCTCGCTGTGACGAAGACTAACCTCATAACCCATAATCTTATATTTAACGGGGTCTTGCAAGGGTGCATTGAGCAATACCTCAACGGTCTTACCCTTGATAAATCCCATCTCTATGATTCGTTTACGAAAACCACCGTGTCCCGATACCTTTACGATAACACCAGTTTCTCCAGTCTTTAATTCTGATAGTTTCATATTTTCTGTAATTCAGAATTCACTTTTGATAATTCATAATTCATAATTCAAAATTCATAATTATGATTACTACTGTTTGCTGTATTTATTGCTGCAAGCAACTTGTTTACTCGTCTACTCGTTAACTTGTCAACTTGAAAGACTTGTTCATTCGTCAACTTTTCAAAGTTCCTTTGTCTTCTTCTCAAGCAACTTGTTTACTCGTCTACTCGTCCACTTGTCAACTCGTCCACATCTTAACAAACAAAGGTAATGAAAAAAAACAGAATAGAAAATGTTTATATCGTAAATACCTAATAATGGGGATAGGCAACGGCATGAAAAAAGGTTATAACAGGTATTTTTCTTCATGAATAATAACAATACACTTGCCAGAGGGATGAGGTAATAAAAGCCTCCTTACACAAAGAGCTACTATTACCAAACCTACAAGAATAGTTTTGTTTTAGTTTGCTGTCACTTTTAACACTTTGCGTAACAATACTGTAAATTAATGAGTTAAGTGATGATTGCGGCTGACAGAAGTGACAGCAAATCTGAAATACAGAGAAGACATGATGTCTACTATCAATTTATAAACAAGGTGTTTATCCTCAAAGTTATTAGGAATCTGTACGCTATACCTCCGTCGCTCTTTGTTTCATCGTTCCCTCCGTGCCATTTCCTTATCTCCGTTCCCTCCGTTTCTCCGTGTGGCTTATTATATAAGTTTGTAAATAAAATTCATAACCTTGAAAAATAACGAGCATCTTTTAGACTTGAATTAACGCTCTTTTGACTTGCAAAAGATGCTCTTTGAGAGCCTTACTAACGCCCTTTTGAAGTCCAATTAAGCACCTTTTACTTTCTTGTTCTGTAACTTGTTGATTATTATAGAGTTGTAAGGGTGATGAGAAATACTGTTTTTTGTGTGAAAAGAGGTGTTTTACGGGGTTTGTTTGTAAATATATTTCTAAGTCTGAAAACGGTAAATGCTATCTTTATTATCTCTTTAAAAATGAATACTAACTCATCCTATGTAAATGATTCTTCGGTTTTTGCATATGTAAGGATAAAATTGTTGCATAAATAATCGTTGTATGTCAATACCACATAGATGGTATTTTTCGTCGCTTTCGATAAACTTTTTGGGGAATTGTTAGGATAAAATGGGAATTTATCCCTATCTTTGTAATGAATTAAAGATATGACCACAGTGCTATTCTCCACATAGTCACGCTTATATAATAAGGTAGGGCGACATGGCACCATAGGTAAAACGTATAAATATAAAAGATTGTAAGATTATGAAATGTTTAGAATTACTATTCCCAAAAGCTGAGAGTACAAAGACATCACTTATTTTATTGGCATCACGCCTTGTGTTCGGTTTGATATTTGCGAGCCACGGACTCGACAAGTTACAGCACTTCTCAGAAACAGCTGCACACTTCCCTGCACCCTTCGGTCTGAGTGGTGAAGTTGCTGTTGGCTTGAGTATTTTCGGCGAGTTAGTATGCGGTTTGGCATTCGTTTTTGGTTTCCTCACACGTTTAGCACTCTTGCCAATGATTTTCACCATGATAGTTGCCTTCACAACTGTGTTTGGCGGATCTATCAGTGCAGGTGAATTACCTTTCCTCTATCTTATCATCTTCGTTCTTTCATGGTTTGCTGGTGCTGGCAAGTTCTCTGTTGATGGTATCATCAGAAGCAAGATAAGCCGTGATAATGCATAATTCATAATTCAAAATTATTCGAACGAAGTTCTCATCAGTACGTCATAATTATGAACACTAATGTTAACTGTGGTTTATTGCTACAGTAATGTGTTATCTCGTCAACTACGAATTACGCTAATTACACGAATTCTTTTATAACAAGGATTCGTGTAATTAGCGTAATTCGTAGTCGATAAAAATGAGATAGAGTTTGCACATATCATAAAGCTCAAAGTTCAAAGCTCAAAGCTAATAATGGTGTTCATAATTATGAATTTTGAATTATAAATTATGAATTATAGTAGTAATCATAATTATGAATTATGGATTATGAATTATGAATTATGAATTATTATGTCGTACTGATGAGGATACTTTTATAAAGCATCATTTGAATTATCATTTGGTGCTTTTTCTTTTATTCTCTTGCACCTCTCAAA
>ERZ1674093.181-NODE-182-length-13775-cov-16.423032_pt1 | contig 13775 bp, 9 predicted proteins | sample MGYA00581116_ERZ1674093 | MGnify/ENA primary metagenome ERZ1674093 (study PRJEB41354, sample SAMEA4873337) | human saliva metagenome | biome: human-associated habitat [ENVO:00009003]; feature: mouth environment [ENVO:08000002]; material: saliva material... | reverse complement strand
TCGGCTTCTTCCGCGCCCTCTACTACCTGCCGGCCATCTCCTCGTTGGTCGTCATTTCGCTCGCGTGGCGCTACCTACTGGACCAGCGCGGACCCATCAACAACATGCTGGCCTCCTGGGGCCTGGACCCCGTGCCATTCCTGTCGAATCAGTGGATGATTCTCTTCTGCGCCATGATCATCACCCTGTGGCAGGGCCTGCCCTACTACATGATCCTGTACTTGTCGGCCCTCGCGAACGTCGACAAGTCGCTGTACGAAGCCGCCGAACTCGACGGCGCCGGACCGATCCGACGCTTCCTGACCGTCACCGTTCCGGGCGTCAAGGTCATGATGTTCCTCGTCGCCACCCTGACGACGATCGGCTGCCTCAAGATCTTCACCGAGGTCTACCTGCTGGGTGGCTCCGCCTCGCCCACGAAGACCCTCACGATGTACATTCGAGACCGAATCGTCGACCCGACCTTCGGATCTCTGGGACAGGGCGACGCCGCCTCGGTGTGCCTGTTCCTCATCACCTTCGGCTTCATCATTGCTTCGCAGAGCCTGCAGAGGAAGGCTGAAGACTCATGAGTACCGCAACTTCGAGCGCCGCGACCTTCGGTGAGCGCTTCGCCCAGTGGCGCAAGGAACGCCGACTCGAGCGCCAGGGGCGCAACGTTGCCTCGCGTCAGATGCGCGGCGGCGCCCTCATCGCCCGCTACGCCCTCCTGGTCGTCGTCGCCCTCATCCTGGTCGGCCCCCTCGTCCTGCCCCTCATGGCCGCCTTCAAGGCCCCCGGCGAATCCGTCTTCGGTCAGGGCGCGACCATGCTGCCACAGCAGTGGTCGCTGGACTCCTTCTACGTCCTCTTCGAGCGTACCAACATCCTGCTGTCCATCAAGAACTCCGCGATCCTGGCGACCCTGACGGTCTCCTCGAACGTCATCCTGTCCTGCATCGGCGGCTACATGCTCTCGAGGCGGGGGTGGACCGGCCGCAACGTCATGTACTTCGTCGTCCTGTCCGCCATGATCTTCCCCTTCGAGTCGATCATGCTGTCGCTGTTCAAGATGATGGTGCAGCTGGACCTGTACAACACGCTTCCCGGCGTGTGGATGGTTGCCATGATCGGCCCCTTCCAGATCCTCATGATGCGCGCCGCCTTTATGGGCATCCCCGACGAGATCGAAGATGCTGCCCTGATCGACGGAGCGGGGGAGCTGCGCCGCTTCTGGTCCATCTTCCTGCCCCAGGTGCGTGGCACGCTGACGGTCGTTGGTCTGACATCCTTCATCGGCGCGTGGTCCGACTTCATCTTCCCGCTGCTCATGCTGCCCGACCCAAACAAGCAGACGCTGATGTTGACGCTGACGGCCATCCAGAACTCGCCCCAGGGTGTCACCTACCAGCTCGTGCTGGCGGGCGCCGTCGTGGCGATGATCCCCGTCGTGCTGGTCTTCGCCTTCAGCCAGAAGTTCTTCTTCCGCGGCATCGAAGATGGCGGTCTGAAGTTCTGATCCTCATCCCCGCGGGTGCCCCTCGCACCCGCGGGGATCTTCTCTACCTAAAAGGAGGTTCTTTCACAAAAAACTAACACGTGTTAGGTAATGTGGATTTGTCGCCGTCCAGCGACCAATCCCAGCCATCACCCCCATACTGACGAAGGAGTTAAACTCATGGGGACTAGACCCATCATCGGTGCACTCGGAGCCCCGATTCTTGCGGCCACCATGCTTGGCCTCGCACCCGCCGCGGCCGTCGCCGCCACCGAAACCCCGTATCACCCGACCGTCCTGTGGGCGACCTCCGAAGAGAAGGTCGGCGAAAGCGCACCCAACGGTACGATCGCAGCCCTCGTCGACGACGACACGACCCGTACCGACGCGACCAAGACCTTCTGGACCACCAAGTGGAAGGGAGGGCTCGATACCTACCCCCACGCCCTCGCCGTCCAGAACCCCACGCCCGGCACCCAGGTGTGCGGCCTCGGCCTGACCCCGCGCCCCACCTACGATTCGACCCTGGGCAACGACCAGTTCCCCGGCGAATACCGCGTCTTCGCCTTCGACGAGGACCCCGGTAACCCGGCCGCCGAAGCCTCCTTCGCCGACTGGAAGACCAACGTCGCTGCGGGCACGTGGGAAGGCGGCACCGAGGTCAAGCACGGAAGTGACCTTCAGTTCGGGAACAAGGAACAGTACGTCACCTTCCCAGCGACCACGAAGCGAGTCTTCGCTCTGACCGGCCTGCGCTCGCTAGCCCCCGGCAAGAAGGACATGGCGCTGTCGGACATCAAGCTCCTGCCCTGCGACGCCGACGGTAACGCCATCACCTCCTACGGCAACGAGGATACCGGCGGTAACCACGAAGCAGCACGACCCGTCGTACCTCACCCCGATGCCCCCGAGCAGGGATCGGGCGCATCCGACCTCGTCGTTGACTTCGTCATCGACCAGCTGCCGTACGGCGAGCCCGGTAAACCCGTTGACTTTGCCCCCGGCACCCACACCTACACGGCCACCGGCTACTACCACGCGAAGACCGTCTCGGCCCGTATCCGTGCGGTCGACGGTGCCACCGTCACCATCAACGGCGTGACCCCTGACGCCGATGGACGCGTGTCCAACCTTGACCTCACCACGGGCCTGAACGTCATCACCGCCACCGTGGCCAAGGACGGCAAGGAAGCCACCTACGTCGTAAACATCACCAAGGTTGACACCGACTTCCGCGGCAACGTGATGATCCCCGCGACCGCTCAGGCGAATGGCGGAACCGAGGCCGACAACGCGGCCCTCACCGACCTCGACCCGACAACGACGTGGACCTCCGATCCGCTCGTTCGTGCGCATGAATGGTCGAGCAGCGTCACCGGCATCGAGCTGCACCTGGGCGAGGCCCGCTACGTGCACCGCATCAACGGATGGGGTACCCCGATCCTGCCCGCGGGCGTCCAGGGATGGCACGGCGGCAACTCCGTGGCCATCGCGGTCCAGGAGGCCGACGGCGGCGAATGGAAGACCATCGTCACCCACGGCTCGCTCACGCGCGACGCGCGCGGCCTGTGGTACTGGGACTTCAACAGCTATCACCTCGCCAAGAACATCCGCATCTGGATGAACGACGAGACCGAGCCCCAGACCCCGCAGAACATCGCCACCGCGGTGACCTTCAACGACGTCGAGGTGTGGGGCCTGCCCGCCGGCAAGACCCCCGTGGCTCCCGTTGTCGACAACTCCATGTACGAGCGCTACTCCGGCTTCAATCCCGGTGACGGCAAGTGGGGCGTCAACCGTGCCCAGGCCCTCGCGCTGCAGTACGGCGTCATGATGCCCGCGTGGGTTCCCTCCGAGGGCTACGGCCGTGGCGGCTTTGACGCCAACGAGCGCGACCTCACGGGTGGCGCGTTCCCGATGTTCTACGACCTGCCCATGTTCAACACCGCCATGATGGAGTCCCTGGGTAAGGGTGCGCCGTGGGCCCTCGCCAAGGCCCCCACCGGCAAGAACAGCATGTGCAACGCTGGCGAGCCGCGCGACTTCATGAACGAATACATGAAGCCCTACGCCTCCACGCTCGTCGACATCCAGTACGGCGATGAGGGCGGCTTCAACCGCGGCGAGTCCGAGTGCTTCAAGAACTGGTTCTCCTGGTCCAAGGAGAACATCCCCGGCGCCGTCGTTCATGCGAACTCTTGGGACGACCCCTCCTGGTACCGCGACGCCAATCTGAGCTACTACGTCGAGAATGCCAAGCCCGACCTGCTCAGCTGGGACAAGTACTACTGGGGCGCCAACGGCGGCCCGGCCCCGAGCAACGTCGTCATGAACCTGCTGGGCACCAACACCTGGAAGAAGCAGCGCGAATACGGCCTCAAGGGCCTCACCGGTGACGGCTCCAGCCCGATCCTGTACGGCCAGTACCTGGACTACAACTGGGATGCGAACGTGTCCGCCTCTGAGAAGTCGATCGTTCCCTCCCTGGGCCTGGCGACCGGCCAGAAGTGGTTCGGTCTGTTCCGCATGGAGTACAACGGCTACGACCGCTCCTCGATCATCGACCACGACGGCGCGCCCACGCGTTCGTTCTACGAGTTCTCCAACATCTTCGGCAATGTCACCTACATCGGTAACTACACGAAGGCCATGAACTCCACGTTCGTCGCCTACAAGCCCGGCCAGTACGCGGCTCGTGGCGCGATCCCCTCGCTGAGCGGCTACAAGTACGGTGACTTCGCCTCCGGCGACGAGGCCAAGGCCGCCAACGAGTCCGTCGGCCTGGTTGACATGTCGGTGACCAACGTCGGCTCCGTCAACGACGGCCTGCCCGGCGACGTCGTCGTCGGCTACTTCGAGCAGCTGAAGGGCCTGGAGACCGCCAAGTCCGCCGAGATCTTCGGCGACTCCACGACGGCCCCCAAGGGCTTCATGGTCGTCAACGCCCTGACGGGCCAGACCCGCTACCCGTCCTACCTCCTCGACCCGCGAACCGACAACGGTTCGCTGGCCGAGACCGCTCAGGACATCACCCTGACCGTCAAGAAGCCGGCTGCGAACGCACACCTGATGCTCGTCAACCCGGCCGACAAGACGACGCAGGAAGTCGAACTCGGCGAGGGCGAGACCTCGCAGGTCGTGCTCCATGCTGTTGGTGGCGGCGACTCGCGCTTCCTGTACTGGGTGACGATCGAGGATCCGACCCCCACCCCGGATCCGACCCCCACCCCGGATCCGACCCCCACCCCGGACCCGCAGCCCACCCCGGACCCGCAGCCCAACCCGGACCCGACACCGGCTCCTGAGCCGACCGTGGACCCGACACCGGCTCCGACCCCGGATCCTGCGCCCCAGCCTCGCACGGGCCAGTGGAAGTCCGGCTACTTCGGCTGGTGGTACAGCTACTCTGACGGCACCTACGCGGCCAACGAGACCCTCGTCATCGACGGGCAGACCTACCGCTTCGATGCGCGTGGCTACATGAAGACGGGCTGGGTCTACGACGGTGGACACTGGTACTACCACGGTTCCAGTGGCGCCCAGCAGACCGGCTGGATCATGGACCGCGGTAACTGGTACTACCTCGACCCGTCGAACGGTGTGATGGCGACCGGCTGGGCCCAGATCGATGGATCATGGTTCTATATGTCGCCCTCCGGAGCGATGCGAACCGGATGGGTGAAGGACGGCGGTGCCTGGTACTACCTGTCGCCCTCCGGCTCGATGGCCACGGGCTGGCAGCACCTGGATGGCTCCTGGTACCACCTGGGCGCCAACGGTGCGATGACCACTGGCTGGCTCAAGGATGGACCCTCGTGGTTCTACCTGCACGGCAATGGCTCGATGGCCACCGGTTGGGAACTGATCGGATGGACCTGGTACCACTTCGCGCCCTCGGGCGCGTGGATTGAGTAGTTAGCTCCACACAGGACGAGGCCGTGGCCGGGTTATCCGGCTGCGGCCTCGTTCGCGTGCGAAAAGGTTCATTCCTTGCGGATCGACAGTGATTCGACGCGGTGGTCGTGGCCCTTCGTGAAGATGAGGGTCGCGCGCTCGCGGGTGGGGCGGATATTCTCGCGAAGGTTCGGCAGGTTGATCGCGTTCCACACGACGTGCGCGGTCGATGCGGCCTCGGCGTCGGTCAGGGAGGCGTAGGTCTTGAAATAGGAATCCTCGCGAGAAAACGCGGTCGCCCGCAGCTTGAGGAAACGGTCCACGTACCACTGCTCAATCTGTTTCTCGTCGGCGTCGACGTAGATCGAGAAGTCGAAGTAGTCCGAAACGGCCACCGACACAGAACCGGGGGCGGAGCGCGGCGGCTGGAGCACGTTGAGGCCCTCGACGATGAGGATGTCGGGGCGGTCCACGTCGACGTAGGCGTCGGGCACGATGTCGTAGGTGACGTGGGAGTACACCGGCGCCTTCGCGTGCGGGTTGCCCGCCTTGACCGAAGCCAGGAACGAGATGAGGGCCGAGCGGTCGTAGGACTCGGGGAAACCCTTGCGGGCGATGAGGGAACGTTCCTGCAGGATCCGGTTCGGATAGAGGAAGCCGTCGGTCGTCACCAGGTCCACGCGCGGGGTGGAATCCCAGCGGGAGAGCAGTAGCTGGAGGAGGCGCGCGACCGTCGACTTGCCGACGGCGACCGATCCGGCGATGCCGATGACGAAGGGGGTCGAGTGGCCTTCGGGCTCGCCGAGGAAGGCGTGCCGCTCGGCGGCTGTGCGGCGTCGCCCGTCGATGTAGAGCTGCAGCAGTGCGCTCAGGGGACGGTAAATCGTGTCGACCTCGGTCATGTCGATGGGGTCGCCCAGGGATGCGATGCGGTCAATGTCCTCCTGCGTGAGCGGCAGGGGAGTGCGATCGGCGAGGCGGTCCCACTCGCGGCGGTCGAAGCGTGCGTAGGGGTTGGGTGCGTTGCGCGCGGGGGCCGGGTTTTGCTCGTCAGACGAGACGCTTGACGAGGCCGGGAATGGGATGGGCGAGGGGCTCTCGGTGATGCTCACGATCCCATTGTGCCCCACATGTTTGTGGTCGTGCGCACTTAGTTCACCACGTGAAGCCACACACGTTACTGACCGGTGGAGGGGTTTGGTGTGTTGCAATGGGTGCTATGTGCGGAATTGTTGGACATATTGCATGCAAGGCGTCCCAGCGTAGTCGCGAGGTTGTCCTCGGCGGCCTGGCGCGCCTCGAATATCGCGGGTACGACTCGGCGGGTATCGCCCTGGCGTCCCCGGATCGCCTCGACGTTCGCCGCGCGCTCGGCAAGCTCATCAACCTCTCCGAGGACCTCGACGCGCAGCCTCCGGCCGATGCCTTTGCGGGCATTGGACACACCCGCTGGGCGACCCACGGTCGCCCCACGGTCGCGAACGCCCACCCCCATTCCAGCCCGGATGGACGTTTCTCTCTCGTTCACAACGGCATCATCGAGAACGCGGACGCCCTGCGCGCCGCCCTCATCGCCGACGGCGAGACTTTCGCCTCGGAGACCGACACCGAGGTGGTCGTCCACCTGCTGGCCCGCGCCTACGACCGGGCTGATCCGGCCTCGTACCAAGGGGCGGTCGCCGGACTGACCGGAGCGGACGAGGAGGTGGCGCGCCGCCTGGTCGTCGCCTTGCGCGCTGTCACCGAGCAGCTGCACGGCACCTTCACCCTGCTGGTGCTGAGCACGCAGTCCCCGAACGTCATCGTGGCGGCGCGCCGCTCCTCCCCGCTGGTCATTGGCCTGGGGGAGGGGGAGAACTTCCTGGGCTCCGACGTCCTGGCCTTCGTCGAGCACACGAACCGCGCCGTCGAGGTCGGCCAGGATGAGGTCGTGGTTGTCTCCGCGACCGGCGTGACCGTTATCGACCCCGCGGGTAACCCCGTCGAGCGCGAGGCGTACGAGGTCGACTTCTCCTCCGACCGCGCCACCAAGAACGGGTGGCCGACTTTCATGGAGAAGGAGATCCACGAGCAGCCCGACGCCGTGGGCGCCACTCTGGCCGACCGCATCGACTCCCACGGCCACCTGGCCCTGGACGAGGTGCGCATCCCCGAACACGTCCTGCGCTCCGTCAACAAGGTCATCATGATCGGCTGCGGCACCGCGTCCTACGCCGGACAGGTCGCCCGCTACGCGATCGAGCACTGGTGCCGTATCCCCGTCGAGGTCGAGCTCTCCAGCGAGTTCCGATACCGCGACCCGGTCGTCGACGAGAAGACCCTGGTCGTCGCCATCTCCCAGAGCGGCGAGACCATGGACACGATCCAGGCGATCCGCCACGCCCGCGAGCAGGGCGCGAAGGTCGTCGCCATCGTCAACACGCCCGGCTCGACGATCTCGCGCGAGTCCGACGCGGTGATCCTCACGCACGCGGGCCCCGAGATCGCGGTCGCCTCCACCAAGGCGTTCACCGCGCAGGTCACGGCCTGCTACATCCTGGGCCTGTACCTGGCGCAGGTGCGCGGCAACAAGTACGCCGATGAGATCGCCGACTACATGGACAAGCTCGGCGCCATCCCCGACGCGATCTCGCGTGTCCTCGACAGCGGCGAGAGCGTGCGTCAGTTCGCGCGCACGATGCAGGACGCGACGTCGGTGATCTACCTGGGACGCCACGTCGGCTTCCCCGTCGCCCTCGAGGGGGCGCTCAAGCTCAAGGAAATCTGCTACATCCACGCGGAGGGCTTCGCCGCCGGCGAGCTCAAGCACGGTCCCATCGCGCTCGTGGACGATGGCCAGCCTGTCATCGTCATCGTGCCGACCCCTCGCCGCCCCGAGCTGCACGGCAAGGTCCTGGCCAACATCGCCGAGGTCCGCGCCCGCGGCGCCCGCACGATCATCGTTGCCGAGGAGGGGGACGCGAGCGTCGACGAGTTCGCCGAGGTCGTCTTCCGTGTGCCCGCCGTGCCGACCCTGTATGCGCCGCTCCTGACCGTCGTGCCGCTGCAGATCTTCGCCTGCGAGCTTGCCGCTGTGAAGGGCCTCGACGTCGACCAGCCGCGTAACCTCGCCAAGTCCGTGACGGTGGAGTGATCCACCGGCGCGGGGCTGGTGCCTCGTGAGCGTTCACGGGCCTCGTTCCTCATCAGGGACGAGGCCCGTGCTGTCTTTGCGCGACTGCTTCGTCGTCGCTCAAGCGGCCACCCCAGGCGCGCACGGTGTGAAACAATATGGCGCATGTTCACGATTGATCGAGCCGCCCTGTCCTTCGCCGACGCGCGGGAACTGGAGACAACGTGCGTTGACCAGGCGGTTTCCGAGGGCGATCCGGACCGCTACATGCTCGACGTCGCGAGCGAGGTCGCGGCCGCGGTCGTGCGCCATGCGGACCTGCCCGTGAGCTGGAATGGCGAGGACAGTGAACCGGGCGTGGATGCGGAGGAACGCGGCGACGCTGAAGGGGTCGACTGGATCGCTAGCCGTGTTACAGCCTTCGTTGGAGGCGGAGACAACGGCGGGGATGCCCTCTACGCCTGCGCGATCCTCGCGCGCGGAGGAATCGGAGCGACCGCCTACCTCCTCAAGAAGCGCTGCCACCGCCGCGCCCTCGCCGCCGCCCAGGAAGCGGGCGTGCGCATCATCGACCTCGGTGGCCAGTCGCTGCGCTCCATCGAAAACACCCCCGCATGGTCCGAGGTCTTTCTCGCGCACGCCTGGATCGACGGCATCGTGGGCACCGGTTCCCACGGCCCGCTCACGGGCGCGCTCGCGGAATCCGTGGAGCTCCTCAACAGGCTTTCCGCCATCAAGCCTCGCCCCGTTATTGCGATCGATGTCCCCTCTGGTCTGACCGACGACGACGGCACGATCACGGGCCCGATCCTGCGCGCTACCCACACCCTCGCGGTCGGCACCTACAAGCGCGCGCAGGTCCTGCCTCCCGCCGTTGAGTTCACCGGGGACATCAGCCTCGTGACGATGGACCGGGATAGCAACGGGACGGGTCGCACACAAGGCGATGACGGACTAATTGGCGCGGATGACCTCTACGTCGTCGACGAGGCCTTCTCCGCCCGCGAGGTCGTCCCCGTCCCCGCTTTCTCCGACGACAAGTACGCGCGCGGCGTCGTCGGCCTTGTCGCCGGATCCGACACATACCCGGGAGCTGGCCTCCTCGCGACGCGCGGTACACTGGCCGCGGGCGTGGGCATGGTGCGCCTGAACTCGACCCGGCGCGTCCAGGACCTCGTGCTCGCAGACCAGCCCGGCGTCGTTACCGTCGGCGGGCGCATCCAGTCCGCCCTCATCGGCCCCGGCCTCGACGAGGATCGCCGCGAGGACGCGCTCGAACTCGCGCAATTCTGCGGTCAATCGGGCATGCCCCTCGTCATCGACGCGTGGGCCCTCGACCTTGTCCCCGAGCTGGCGACTTCCATCAAGCCCGACGCCACCGTCCTCACCCCGCACTACGGCGAGGCCGCGCGCCTCCTGGGACGCCTCGGGACTCCGGTGACGCGGGCCGAGATTGCTGCTTCTCCTCTGCGCTATGCCCGTGCGCTCCACGAGGCGACCGGCTGCCATGTGATCCTCAAGGGGCCCGTCACGATCGTGTACTCCTTCGAATACGTCGATACGGAGGTGCAGGAGGCCTTCCAGCGTGCGCTCAACGCCGCGGAGGCATGGCCCGACGTGGACGCGCTGCCGCAGAGCCGCCTCGTGCGCTCCTACACCCCGACTGTCGGCCAGGTGACGACCTCCTGGGCGGGTGTCGCAGGCAACGGGGATGTGCTCGCCGGATTCCTCGCCGGCGTCCTCGCCCGACCGGTCGATGAAGGGGACGCCGTGGCGGGCCCCGATGGGCAGCCCCAGCGCGTCACCCCGGGACGCCTGACAGCGGCGGTGAGCGTTCACGGGCGAGCCGCCCAGGTGGCCGCCAAGGCTGCCGGTGGATTTGCTCCCATTCAGGCCTCCGACATCGCGGCCGCGATCGGGCAGGTCCTGTCGCAGCCCACGCGGTGACACTCTGGTCGCCATGCTCGCGACGCCAACGAACGTGGGGCGGGCGGCGCGCGCCGTGAGATACTGGAGGTGTGATTTCCACAGACGAACGAGTCGAAGGACGGGACTACCCGTCATCCGCGGCCGTTGACCTGGCCGCGATCCGTCACAACCTGGGCGTCCTGCGCGCAGCCGCCCCCGGCGCGCTCCAGCTCGCGACCGTCAAGGCGAACGCCTACGGGCACGGCCTCCTCCCAGTCGCCCGCGCTGCCCTGGACGGTGGCGCCGACTGGCTGGGTGTCGCCCAGCTGGCCGAGGCCTTCACGCTGCGCCGTGGCCTCGACGAGGCCGCGGTCGCCCGAGCCGACGCGCCCATCCTCGCGTGGATCTCCACGTCGTCCTCGGATTTCGCGGCCGCGATCGAGGCCGACATCGACCTGTCCGTCTCGTGGACGTGGGTCCTTGCCGACATCTGCGCCGCAGCCCGAGAGGCCGGCCGCCCGGCCCGCGTCCACGTCAAGATCGACACCGGCATGTCCCGCGCGGGCTCCACGCTCGCCGACCTGCCCGCCCTGGCCTCGGCCCTGCGCATGGCCGCCGACGACGGCCTCGTCGATGTCGTTGGCGCCTGGAGCCACATGTCCCGCGCCGACGACCCCAGCGAGGCAGGAAACGCCTCGACCGCGAGCCACGTGCGTATCTTCGAGGAGGGGCTCGCGATCCTCGCCGACGCGGGCGTCACTCCGCGCATCCGACACCTGTCCGCCACGTCGGGCATCCTGTGGCACCGCGAAGCTCACTACGACATGGTTCGCGCCGGCATCGGCCTGTACGGGCTGAGCCCCGACCCGGAGGTGGCCACGTCCGAGCAACTCGGCCTCACCCCCGCCCTCGAGCTGCGCGCGCCCCTGACCTCCGTCAAGGTCATCGAAGAGGGGACCCCGGCCTCGTACGGTGGAACCTGGGTCGCGCCCACGCGCCGCTGGATCGGCCTCGTCCCCCTTGGCTACGGCGACGGCATCCTGCGCGCGGCCTCCAACCAAGCGCGCGTCGTCGTCCACACCGCCTCCGGCCCCTTTAACGCGCCCCTCATCGGACGCGTGTGCATGGACCAGTTCATGGTCGACCTCGGGCCAGCCGAGGGAAGCCCCGGAACGCCGACCGCGCGCTCCGGGCAGGCCCCCGCCATCCCCGGCGACATCGCCACCCTCTTCGGCTCCGGGATCAGCGGCGAGGCCTTGGCCGACGACTGGGCGCAGGCAGCCGGTACCATCAACTACGAAATCGTCACCCACCTGGGCGCACACATCCCCCGCATCTACCGGGATGGCGCCGCCGCGACCTTCGGGAGCAACTCATGACCCAGCCCATCGCCTCCTACGAGGTGTCGACGCGCGACGCCGACCAGACGCGCGCGTTCGGCGAAGACCTTGGTCGCATCCTCGCGGCCGGAGACCTTCTCATGCTCTCCGGGGGCCTCGGTGCGGGCAAGACCACCCTCACCCAGGGCATCGGCGTCGGCATGGGCGTGCGCGGGCGCGTCGCATCTCCGACGTTCATCGTCGCTCGCGTACACCCCTCACTGAGCGGCGGCCCCGACCTTATCCACGCGGACGCCTACCGCATCACCGACCTGAACGACCTCGAGACCCTCGACCTCGACTCCTCCCTCGACGAGGCCGTCACCGTCGTCGAATGGGGCGAAGGCAAGACCGAGGCCATGAGCGACGAACGCCTCTCCATCGAGGTGTGCCGGGCCTCGGGCGGCGAGGCTGCCCACGACGGGGACGTCATCGACCTGGAGAATATGGATGACGGCACACGCGTCATCGTCCTGCACGCCCACGGGCACCGCTGGGACGGCGTCCTTGACGGCGTCGTCGCCGCCCACGGCGGAACCCGCATCGACGAGGCAGACACCGACGAGTAGGATCACACCGTGCGAGAGATAGCCCTAGACACCCAAGCAGCCACCACCGTCGCCATCATCGACGACGGCTGCGTTCTCGGCCGCGCCCAGAACGACTCTGGACGTCACCACGCCGAATCCATCACCCCGCTCGTGCGCGAGGCGCTCGCGGCAGCAGGCCTGCCCGCGCAGCTTGCGGACGCCGGCATTGATCGAGTCCTCGTCGGCACCGGCCCCGCCCCCTTCACCGGTCTGCGCGCCGGTCTCGTCTCCGCGCGCGTCCTCGCCTCGGTCGCCGGCGTGCCCGCTTACGGCGTGTCCGCCCTCGACGTCATCGCCCGCCAGGGCCTCGACCGCCTGCCTCCCGACACCCGTGTCTACGCGATCGCCGACGCACGCCGCCGCGAACTCTACTGGGGCTCGTACGTGGCCGCCGGGCCCGACGACGTCACCCTCGAGGGACGCCTCGAGGTGGGGGACGTTTCTGCACTGCTGGGCGCCATGCGGACCGCCCCCGGCCTCGTCGTCGCGGGAGCACCGATCCCCGCGCACAGCGCCGATGCGCTCGCGCACGTGGACCTCGGACCCCAGGTGAGCCTCGATCCCGCCGTCATGAGCCGCATCGTCGCCACGCGCCTGTCGCGCGGCGAAGACGATCGCCTGCGCACCGACCCCCTGTACCTGCGCCGCCCCGATATTCAGGGCCAGCCCACTGCGCGCCTGTGAACGCCACGCTGCGCGTCGCGGGCCCGGGCGACCTCGAACTCTTCGCCGCCCTCGAGGCCGAGGTGTTCGCCGAGGACCCCTGGACCCCCTACATGATCGCCGAGGAACTCTCCTCCCCGGCTTCGCGCTATTGGATCGCCACGGATGAGTCCGGCGATGTCGCCGGATACGGCGGAGTCAAGGTCGGTGGAGACCAGGCCGACGTCATGACCATCGGCGTGCGCGCTCACGCGCGGGGGCGAGGCATCGGCTCGACCATCCTGGATGCCCTCCTGGAGTGGTCGCGTGAGGCTGGAGTGCGCGAGGTCTTCCTCGACGTGCGCCCCTCCAATAAGGGGGCCATCGGCCTGTACGAGTCCCGAGGTTTCGTTGAAATCGGGCGTCGTCCGCGCTACTTCCGTAACCCCGTCGAAGAGGCCGTCGAGATGAGGGCGCCCCTGATCTGAGGCGATGCGACGACCGCCACTAAATAGGTATGGTCGGTGTATCAAAATTCGTGTCTGTTTACCCCCGTTTGCGGGGCCGATGGTCCTAGGTGTATTCCTCGCGATAGCCGCTCAAGCTGCCCCAGATAACCGCGGAAAATGGCCGAAAACGACACCGTGTCGAGATCCTTGGCGGGCGGCCTCGTGCCATGGTCCTACGAAGCGGAGGAAAAGCGTCGATATGCTCATGGCATGGCCACTCAAAATGTCGCAACGAAGAAGCGCCGCGCGTGGACCACCAGCGTC
>ERZ1674093.178-NODE-179-length-13835-cov-9.987518_pt1 | contig 13835 bp, 11 predicted proteins | sample MGYA00581116_ERZ1674093 | MGnify/ENA primary metagenome ERZ1674093 (study PRJEB41354, sample SAMEA4873337) | human saliva metagenome | biome: human-associated habitat [ENVO:00009003]; feature: mouth environment [ENVO:08000002]; material: saliva material... | reverse complement strand
TAAGGAGGCTTTGCCTATCCTAATAAATGAGGATAGTTTTAGAAGACGCACAAACTTTGAAAATTAAACAAAATCTTTTATGAAAATACCATCAATCTGTTTTATCAGTAAAAAGCAAGAATATGATTTGTACCATAGGTAAAAGCTGTCTCATATTCTTGATTTATATACACAACAACTACTTTAAAGAAATAAATATTATACTCTATATAAGTTTAAAATTCATTTGCTATCATTTTAACATTTTCAATTAAAAAGCTATAAGCCAATAATTTAATTACACGAAAAGAATGACAGGAGTGACAGGAATTTTATTTTATCCTATTACCAACCTATAACGAATTTACTAATGCATACTCCAAAATATGTTCAAACAACCTATTATTACAAATCTACGATTCTGTTTGTTTTTCTTTCCCTTCTTATTCTTAATTTATAAGAAAAACTATTATCTTTGCAGGAGAATTGAATATTACAAACTACTAATCATAAAACATAAGATTCAAAGTATGAGTAAACCTATCTATTTCTTACCTTGGGCTATGAGAATGGTTATTATATTATGCTTGGTAATAACTCATATCCAACAAGACAACCTTGTTTACATACTATCTGCTTTAACCCTTATATTGATTGCTTTCTGTATCTGGGGATGTTCGAAAAGTAAGACACAGAACATTTTAAAAGCATTGACTGGTAATAGAACACAAAACATCTTTGATGTCGTGATGTCTGCACTCTTCATAATAATAGGCTTGTACAGTAAAGACACTACTACGGTTATAGAAGGTGGTACACTATTAACAATATCGGTAATCAATATTATATCACCTATCAAATACAAAAAATCAGGTTCATCCGTTTAATGCACAGATTCTTAGTAGAATGAGATTAAACCACATAAACGGAATGATTACCCCCTATTAGATGGTTTTACAGAGGTAAATAAACTACATGACAAGTGTAATTAGGTACGATGTGTATCTCTCTTCTACAAACAACTTATTCCCTTATTAGTTGAACTTTGTAAACTATTTTCACGTGACTCAAAACCAATACATGCTCTTTTGGCTTCTAAAAGACGCCCAATTGACTTGCAAAAGGTGCCCTTTAAGCCCCTTACTAACGCCCTTTTGAAATCCAATTAAGCACCTTTTACGTTACCACTTTATAACTAATTGATTTCCTTATGGTTACAAAGCTGCTTTTTGTATGAGCTATTTCCGTTATTTATAGATGTCTCACTTGAGGTTATGTAATGATTTTTCAAAACCTTTTCTACAGATTACCAAAGTCTTAAATAAAATGACTTTCAATGTCAGAGGATGATAACAGGACAGATAGTTGACTGCCTTAGCTATGTTTTTAATTAATGAGAAACTTCAATTCTTCCGTTAACACAATACGAAAAGCGTTCACACATCTAACGGAAGAACCAAAAGTCATAACGTAAAACGAGAGGGTATAAAAAGTAATTCCACTTTTATACCCTCTCGTTATTTTAATACTTATATTACTTAATACAGTAATCTAATTCCTCAACGCCTTACTTTTTGGGGATAATCTCGAACACTTCTGCCTTGCCAATCAGCTCCATACGCGTTACTTTCTTTGCCACATCAACAGTGAAGAAAGGCTCATTAGAAGTGAATTCAGCCTTCAATTTGTTACGCTTATCATACTGACAAATGCGAACAGAACCACCCTCTGGCAATGAAAGCATGAAAGTGTAAGAAGTCATACCACTTGGTACTTCAAACGAAACAGCACCTGTATTCTTGAAAGATGTACCAGGCTGATGATCGAACGCAAGAAGAACATCGCTTGCTCCAGCCTTAGAATTCTCAAACTCAAGCGAAGCTGCACCAGCAGGTACCACTACGAACGAACGAATAGAAGCCCAGTTCTTACGGTCTGAGTCAAGACGACGCAAGCGAATATAACGTGCTTGCACCGGATCGCCCTGCCAAAGGATGTCATACTGGTTCTTCATATCGCCCAACATGGTATTCCATGTCTTGCCGTCAACAGAATACTCAAGTGCTGCATGGTCATAGAAGTCGCAATCATCAGTAGAGTTACGCCCCTGAAGGATATGCACCTCACGTACTGTCATTGGTTCAGGGAGGGCTACACCCATCCAGTCACCTGCTTTCTGTGCCTCACCAGAGGTGTAATGTGTTATGCTATCGCCATCGAACATCAAACCAGCTTGAGTCGTCTTAAGATTCTTATAAGAACCGATACCACGTAGTGTGAATGCCTTTTCACCTGAAAGCTTCTCATAGAAGGCATCACCGAGGTCGTCCATAGCGAAGTCATAGAATGGCTGCAACTTCATAGTTCCCGACTTATGAGCCTCGTAAGCTTTCTTATCTTCCGCAGACATACGGCTCTTAACATACTTACTCCAGAACTTCAAGTTGTCACCACTACGATAGAGGTCCATCAATTCGATAGCGCTCTTACCACGTTCGCCTAACTTAGCAAACTCAGTCAGCCATGGCTTTAACTCCTTAATGAGTAAACTATCAGTGCAACCAGCCTCAATCTCAGCAGGTGCTTTAGCCACACGTTCGAACTCCTGATAGAGTTTATCACGCTTTTCCTTGCTGTAATCAGCTAAACGGAAGGTCTCTGTTTCCCAAGATTCGTCACGACGATAGCCTGTCTCCGTATCGGCAGAATGGATAGCAAAGGTGCGGTAAGCATCCTTTGCACGTGGCATCATCACTTCCAAGCCACGTTCCCAACTGTCGATTGGGTTATAATCAGATGGATTCCATGTATAATCAGCTACACTATAGAGAGAGAGTTTTGAAGCTTCTCCATGCTCCATAGGGTTGCTGACGAGTCCACACATATCTTTATCGGTGAGTGATGTATCTAAGCCATAAACAGGACCCTGCAATACAAGGTTGCGAACATAGTCTGTTACGGCATAGTTCCACCAGAAGAAAGCAGGACGCTTGATGCGACTATCCACCCAATCGAGTGTACTCTTTGTCACATCGCTACAAACAACATCGCCTGTCCAAAACACTCGTACAGATGGGTCGAGGGTCTTACCATAGATGCTCAATGGTCCGTTCTCGTCTGCCTTTGCCCACAACTTAGAATAGTCTGTAGGACAAATAATCAGCGGAGCAACGTCGCCCTTCGCCTTTACAAACTCCTTTGTCAAACGATTCAACAGCTCAACTTGTCGGTTAGGGTTGGTTCCCTCGCCTGAAATATCATCAAAGAAGATAGCAAATGACTTCACACCAGCTTGATACATGAGGTCAAGTTTGTGCTTAAGATTCTGATAGTCTTCCTCATTCCACTTGATATCCTTACCAGGATGAATAGCCCAAACGAAATCTACACGATTCTTCTTGCAGGCTGCAACAAGTTCCTTGATGTCCTTCATCTCATTCTCTGGATAAGGCAGACGCCAGTTAGGAGAACTGTGATAAGGGTCGTCCTTTGGTCCATAGATATAAGTATTCATCTTGTACTTACCGTAGAAGTCAATCAATGAAAGGCGTACAGCGTGTGACCATGGTGTACCATAGAAACCCTCAACAACACCACGATAGGCAAATACTGGTGCATCGCCGATTTCCAAACAAGGTAGTTTCTTACCGCCTTCTACGGATGGGTTTTCCATAATTTGGCGCAAAGTCTGTATGCCATAGAATACTCCTAAGTCATTAGAAGCCTGAAGTGTGATTCCCTTCTTAGTAATTTTCAGTGTGTAGGCACCGTCAGTAGTAGCATCACTCTGACCGATCTTATCCAGAACCACTGGTATCTTTACTAATTGTATCTTCATTGGAAGACCCTTGTCAGCACGAGAAAGGAAGTTAAGGTCAGTCCAATAGTCCCAACTCTGCTTACGAGCAGGCTGCGGTTGGTCAAGTTTAACACCACCACTGATGTCTACTGTTCCCTCACCTGTCAGTTTCACGTAACGTGGTGTAGGATTAATAACGAGTCCCTGATGGTCAATCTTCTTACCAGGAACAGGATTAACTAACTGCACTTCCGAACGCTGACTGCCTAAATCGAAGTCATTATCCTGTGCATGGGCTGCCGTAAGGGCACACATGCCCAAAGCGAAGGTCACTAAAAGTTTCTTTTGTTTCATGTAGGTTTTTAATATTTGGTATCCGCCCTGCCCATATACTTTCGTATTAAACAAGCCGAGGATTAAATAGTAATATGATTGCTTCCCTTTCTAAGGAAAAGGGATTCTACTTGCAAAGATAAGGAATTAAAATGAATTTCATCTATTAACTGATAGCAAAAAGCAAAGAATAGGGATTTCTTTAGCTAAAGGATGATTCTCTAACTATCGTATTTTCAAACTATTCTTTGCCTTTTTCATTGCCTAAGATAGCCCTCACATTGTTGATAAAGTGAATTTATAAAAAGCGAAGGCTAATCAAAGATGCGGCTTACTCACGCTTCATCTTTGGCAAATAGACGGCTATAATACCTAACAAAGGGAGTAATGTACTTACTTTAAAGACAAAGAGAATACTCGTTTGATCGGCTAACCAACCAAAGAAGGTACTGCCAAGACCACCAAGACCAAATGAAAGTCCATAGAAGATACCGGCTATCGTACCGATATGATTGGGCATGAGGTCGGTTGCATAAACCAATATTGCTGAAAAGGCTGATGCTATAATGAGTCCAATGATAGCTGATAAAATGATTGTTCCAGCAAGACTACCCACATAAGGGAGCATGATTGTGAATGGCGCTGCCCCAAAGATAGAGAACCATATCACGTATTTACGCCCATAGCGGTCGCCTATCCAGCCTCCAAGAAGGGTTCCGACAACTTCTGCTGCTAAGAAAACAAACAGGCAGAGTTGGGATGTTTGAATAGATACCCCGAACTTCTCTATCAGAAAGAAGGTGAAATAGCTAACCATACTCTCTGTATAAAAGTTCTTGGAGAACATCAATACGAAGAGGATAAACACAAAACCATAAATCTGATTACGCGTATATGCCTTTGCTGTTGTCCATCGTGCCCTACTGCGTTTACGAACGACCTTTAATTGTTTTACATGCCATTTTCCTATATAAATCAGTATAACGGCTAAAAGAAGGGCTATAAACGCAAACCAGCGTACACCACTCAAGCCGACTGGTATCACTATCAGGGCTGCAAACAATGGCCCTGCTGCAAAGCCACCATTGCCTCCTACCTGGAAAATACTCTGTGCTAAACCATTGCGCCCACCAGAAGCTTGCTGTGCTACTTGCGAACCCTGCGGATGGAATATAGAAGAGCCTAAGCCGAATAATGATACAGATAATAAGATGACGAGGAAACTATCGGAATACGAAAGCATAAAGATTCCTATAAGCGTGAACACCATACTCACAGGCAATTGCCACCAACCATGATGCTTATCGGCATAGAGTCCTACAAAAGGTTGGATGATTGAAGAGGTTAGCTGTAGCACCAGCGTTATGATTCCAACTTGAAAGAAGGATAATCCAAACTCATCTTTCAACATCGGATAAATTGCTGGAAGCATCGAATGCATTGTGTCATCTAACAGGTGACAAAAACTTATCGTGAGCAGAATGCCCAAGGCTGTACGTTCCTCGTTTCCTTCTTCTATCGTATTATTTAGCTTCATATGTCGATTATTATCTCCGAACATGCAAAGGTACATATTATCTTTATAAACAAAGAATGCAAACCTGTATAACTATGAAGCATCAACTGCTTCTTACAAGTTGGTTTTCATCCATCGACATGAGCCTCTCTTTATAGGATGTGGAGCCTCCGCACCACACGTGCGAGGCGTTAGCACAATACGTGCGGAGCGTTAGCACATCATGTGCGGAGTATCAGTACGACAATAGAAAGGGGTGGAATGAGTAGCTATCAGTCGTAAAAAAGATAGCAAAACGCCATTGGTTTTCACAGATAAGGAAGACTTTAACCATAAAATACGCATTTTCAAACGATTAATGCGTATCTTTGTAGCTGATATAACATTCCCCTATAGAAAGATGAGGGTAAAAAGATAAGATTACGAATAGGGGACTGTAATCCACATTAAAACAAACAACAACATTATTAGAAAGAAAGAAGACTATGATAGCCTATCTTAGAAGTGGTTTAAAAAGAACTTTATGTCTATCTCTCCTTACGCTCGTCTCTGCACATTCAATGGCACAAGACACTGAAGATTTCTCTCCAGATGCGCCTGGTGCTACGACTGGTGTCGACATCATGAAGCCAGGAAAGATTGATTGGGAAACTGGTATCGTACTTGAATGGGACTGAAGAAACGGTGGACACGCACGTACTTTCACTATCAACACATCTTTGTTTCGTCTTGGACTGACTCCACAGGCGGAGGTAAGATTACAGATAGACGAATGTATAACCCATACACCTGAAGGGAATTTTGGGGGCATTGCGAATGCCGCTGTTGGTACGAAAATCAAGGTTTATGAGGGCGGAAAGGTGATTCCAAAGGTTTCCTTTATGGGTACAATACTCATTCCTGGTGGTAGTAATGCACACTACCTTCCCAAACATGTAGGTATTCAAGCTCACCTCTTATTCGAAAACGAATTGAGTAGTAAGTTTACATTGGGTTATGACTTGGGAGGTGAATGGGATGGAGATACAGAAAGTCCTGACCTTTTCTTTGGTGCTAACCTCACTTATCAGCCTACTGACAAGTGGAGCTTCTTCGTAGAAAGCTATAACCGATACAACTCAAAGCGACAGGACGACTGGGCAAAACCAGGACATGACAGCCACTTCAACTTTATGAGTGAAGTCGGAATGGATTATAAGGTTTCACCACGGCTGCACCTAAACACTTACTACGACATTTCTTTCAACGAATTCTCACGATATAGTAACATTGGGTTGGGCATCACTTGGCTACTAAACTAAGAGAAAAAGGAAATTAAGAGAGGAACTTTTCTTTCTATTATATAGGTATAATTCGATTTTATTTCTTAATTTTGTGTCGGTATAAATTAGGGGTATTATGCCCCTATACTTTTGTAAAAAGACGATGAAATTCAAGTATGATGTACTTGTTATCGGCGGTGGACACGCAGGTTGTGAGGCTGCTACAGCAGCTGCCAACTTGGGTGCGAACACTTGTTTGGTAACAATGGATATGAATAAAATCGGTCAGATGAGCTGTAATCCTGCCGTCGGAGGTATAGCCAAAGGTCAGATAGTCAGAGAGATAGACGCTCTCGGAGGCTATATGGGACTGGTAACCGATGCTACAGCGATTCAGTTTCGTATGCTGAACCGATCAAAGGGACCTGCCGTTTGGAGTCCTCGAGCACAGTGTGACCGTGGTAAATTTATCTGGGAATGGCGCACAATACTCGACCATACGGACAATCTCGACATCTTTCAGGACCAAGCCGACGAGCTGTTGGTAGAGAATGGTAAGGTATTGGGTATCAAAACGATATGGGGTATTGATATCTATGCACGTACAGTGATTATCACTGCGGGAACCTTCCTCAACGGACTGATGCATATCGGTAAGCGAAAGGTGGAGGGTGGACGATGTGCAGAGCCTGCTGTTCACAACTTTACAGAGAGCATTACGCGCCATGGGATTCGTGCGGATCGCATGAAGACGGGTACCCCTGTGCGCATTGACCGCCGTTCGGTACACTTTGATGAGATGGAACCACAACCGGGAGAGACCGACTATCATCAGTTCTCTTTCTATGGTCCGCATCGTCATCTACCACAGTTGCCTTGCTGGACGTGTAACACGAATGAGGAAGCACATGAGGTTTTGAGACGTGGAGTGGCTGACTCTCCCCTATTCAATGGGCAGATTCAGAGTACAGGACCACGCTATTGTCCTTCGATTGAGACGAAACTCGTCACCTTCCCTGACAAGAATAGCCATCCTCTCTTCCTCGAACCAGAGGGCGTTGACACGAATGAGATGTATCTGAATGGCTTTTCTTCAAGTATGCCTTGGGAGGTACAGTTGGATGCTATACATAAGATTCCTGCCCTGCGTGACGCTAAAATCTATCGTCCTGGCTATGCTATCGAGTATGATTACTTTGATCCAACACAGCTAAAACAGTCTTTGGAGTCGAAAGTAATCGAAGGTTTGTTCTTTGCTGGGCAGGTGAACGGTACGACTGGATACGAGGAAGCTGGCGGACAAGGCTTAGTGGCGGGTATTAATGCTGCCCTACTCTGCGCGGGTAAGGATCCTTTCGTAATGAATAGAGACGAGAGTTATATCGGTGTGTTGATTGATGACCTTACTACAAAGGGCGTTGATGAACCTTATCGTATGTTTACTTCGCGTGCAGAATATCGTATTCTCTTACGCCAAGACGATGCAGATGCGCGACTGACGGAGCGTGCTTATAATATAGGTATAGCTAAACAGGACCGTTATGACTGGTGGATGCAAAAGAAGGAGCATATCAATCGTATTCTTGACTTCTGTAACAACACTTCTGTTAAGCCTGAAGTTGTAAACGGTTTCTTGGAGCATTTGGGTACTTCTCCTATCAAGGGAGCAACGAAGATAGTAGACCTTGTTGCACGCCCACAGGTCAACTTTGAGAACCTTTCGGCTGTAATTCCAAGCCTTAAAGAGGCTATCGAGGCTTCGCCGAACCGTAAAGAAGAGATTGCTGAGGCTGCTGAAATCAAGCTAAAGTACAAAGGCTATATCGATCGTGAGCGTGTATTTGCGGAGAAAATGCGACGTCTTGAAGACATTAAAATCAAAGGACACTTCAAGTATAGTGAACTACACGACCTCTCTACAGAGTGCCGACAGAAGTTAGAACAGATTCAACCGGAGACGCTCGCACAAGCAAGTCGTATTCCAGGAGTGAGCCCAAGCGACATTAATGTACTGCTTGTCCTCATGGGAAGATAACTTTCTTTGGACGAATAAGTCCTAACACGTGGATAAAAGGAACACCCCTAAAGGTTAAAAAGACACCTGTTTCACGTGAAACAATAGTATAAAACAAAACTATATAACAAACTGAAAATGAATAAAAAACTATTATTAGACAACCTGAGATGTATCCCGGATTGGCCTATTAAGGGTGTTAACTTCCGTGATGTGACTACCCTATTCAAGTCACCTGAAGCTCTTCAGGAAATTACTGATGAGATGGTTGATCTCTACAAAGGTAAGGGGGTAACCAAGATTGTGGGTATCGAGAGTCGTGGCTTCGTCATGTCTTCTGCCGTTGCCACCCGTTTGGGTGCTGGTATCGTACTTTGCCGCAAACCTGGTAAGCTTCCTTGTGAGACCATTCAGGAAAGTTATCAGAAGGAATATGGCGTAGACACGATCGAGATTCATAAGGATGCTATCAACGAGAATGACGTTGTTTTACTCCATGATGACCTCCTTGCAACTGGCGGAACGATGAAGGCTGCATGTGACCTTGTTAAGAAGTTCAATCCTAAAAAGGTGTATTGTAACTTCATTATCGAACTCCATTCAGAATTTCCTAACAGTCGTGACCAGTTCGATAAGGATATTGAAATTACTTCTTTACTCCAATTCTAACCAGCAAGACTGTGACAGGATCCTTTCCTCCCTACCCTTTTTATATGGAAAAGAGGAAATGAAATGAATATAAAAAGAAGAGGAGTAACCCACACAAAGGGTCGCTCCTCTTTTCTTTAAAAGTACATTATCGAGGCTTGTAAACCGTCACTATGATATCAAGATTTGGTCACCAACGACCGTGCCAAGCCTTAGCACCATATGTGCTGACGTGAAGCACCATTCGTGCCAATGCGAAACGCCATTCGTGTTCCACGTGAAACAAAACGCTTTAAAAGCCCTTTATACAAAGGAGTTACGCAAAATGAATAAAGAAGATAACTTGAAGCGAACTGCTTATCTTAAGAACATTGTTCTCAATATGCCTGAGAAACCAGGCACATATCAGTTCTATGATAATGAGAAAACAATCATCTATGTTGGCAAGGCGAAGAACCTTAAACGACGTGTGTCGTCCTATTTCCATAAAGAGGTTGACCGTTTTAAAACGAAGGTATTGGTTTCTAAGATTCATGACATTTCATATTCTGTTGTCAAAACAGAAGAAGATGCACTTCTTATAGAGAATCAACTTATCAAACAATACAAGCCTAAATACAACGTATTGCTGAAAGATGGTAAGACCTACCCAAGTATTTGCGTAACGAATGAGTACTTCCCACGTATATTCAAAACACGTACTATCAATAAACGTTATGGTACTTTTTATGGTCCATATAGCCATATTGGAAGTATGTATGCAATTCTTGATATCATTAAGAAGGTATACAAACCGCGCACTTGTCGCTTCCCTATTACGAAAGAAGGTATCGAACAGGGTAAATATAAGCCTTGTTTAGAGTATCATTTACATAACTGTGGAGCACCATGTATCAATAAACAGAGTTATGAAGATTATCAAGAAGCGATAAAACAAGCACGTGAAGTATTAAAAGGGAATACTCGTGATGTGCAGAAACTCCTAAAACAGGAAATGGAGAAATATGCAGAGGAATTGCGATTTGAGGAAGCTGAATTATGTAAACAGCGTTATTTAGCCCTCGATAACTTCGCAGCAAAGAGCGAAATCGTAAGTCATACGATTACAGATGTTGATGTTTTCACTATTGTAAGTGATGATACGAGAAAGAATGCGTTTATTAACTATATCCATGTAACTAATGGTGCAATCAATCAAAGCTTTACTTACGAATACAAAAGAAAGCTCGATGAATCCGATGAAGAGTTGCTAAATGAGGCCATTCCAGAGATACGTGAACGCTTTAATAGTACCGCAAAAGAGATTATCGTACCTTTTGAACTTGATTTTAAAGTAAAGGGTGCTGAATTCTTCATACCACAACGTGGTGATAAACATCATCTATTAGAACTCTCTGAGATGAATGCTAAACAGTATAAGTTCGACCGATTAAAACAGACTGAAAAGCTAAATCCAGAACAAAAACAGACACGCTTAATGCGAGAACTCCAAGATAAGCTGAAGTTATCGAAGCTTCCTTACCACATAGAGTGCTTCGATAATTCCAATATCTCAGGTTCTGACGCTGTTGCTGGCTGCATAGTATATAAAGGAATGAAGCCATCTAAGAAGGATTATCGCAAATACAACATCAAGACTGTTGTAGGTCCTGATGACTATGCGTCCATGCAGGAGGTGGTAAGACGACGTTACAGCCGTATGCAAGAAGAAGGAACTCCCCTACCCGATCTCATCATTACCGACGGTGGGAAGGGTCAAATGGAGGTTGTAAGAGAAGTTGTTGAAGACGAACTCCACCTCAGTATTCCAATTGCAGGACTTGCCAAAGACGATCGTCACCGCACAAACGAGCTCCTTTTCGGTTTCCCACAGCAGACAATAGCACTCGACATCAAGGGCGAACTCTTCAAAGTTCTTACCCAAATACAGGACGAAGTGCATCGTTATGCTATCTCTTTCCATCGAGATAAACGTTCTAAAACACAGCTACACAGCGAGTTAGACGATATAAAAGGTATCGGACCAAAGACAAAGGATGCACTTTTAAAGAAGCTGAAGACAGTAAAACGCATAAAAGAAGCTGATTTACAAGAACTTACAGAAGTAATAGGATCAAGCAAAGCAACTATTGTCTATAATTATTTCCACGCTAATCAGTAACTAATTAAAATAAATATTGTACATTTGCGATATGAGAATTGTAATACAACGTGTTAGCCATGCCTCTGTTACTATCAATCAGCAAGAAAAGTCTTCTATTGGTACAGGATATCTTATCCTATTAGGTATTGGTAAAGACGATACTGAAGAGGATATCAACTGGTTGGTAAAGAAGGTTATAGCTTTGCGCATTTTTGACGATGAAATGGGTGTAATGAACCGCAGCATCATGGATGTTAATGGTGAAATTCTCGTTGTTTCTCAATTCACTTTAATGGCAAGCTATAAGAAAGGGAACCGTCCAAGCTGGATTCATGCAGCCCCACACGAACTCTCTATTCCACTCTATAATCGTTTCTGTGACGCTATAAGCGAAGCTATTGGGAAACCAGTAGGCACAGGAGAGTTCGGTGCAGACATGAAAGTAGAACTCCTCAATGATGGTCCAGTAACAATCTGTATGGATACAAAGAATAAGGAATAGACGACATAACGTTCATATCAATCATCCTTACAGAACACTTTTAAAGTACTTAGAAACCTGATAAACAGCCAAAAATAGCGATTAAATCGATGATATTTTATCATTAAAGCTATCAGAGCCTATAACCATGTATAGACTTTTTAGCTGCAAATAACCTACGTTTAACATGTAACAATCAAATAAGGAAAACGGAAACAATGACAATAGAAGAAGCACAACAAGCCGTTGACAAATGGATAAAAGAAAATGGTGTACGCTATTTTAGCGAATTAACCAACATGGCTTGCCTCACAGAAGAGGTAGGAGAATTAGCTCGTGTAATGGCTCGTACCTACGGAGACCAGAGCTTTAAGGAGGGTGAGAAAGCCAATTTAGGAGAAGAAATGGCTGATGTCCTATGGGTTCTACTCTGCCTTGCCAACCAAACTGGCGTCAATCTCACAGAGGAATTACATAAGAGTTTTGACAAGAAAACCAAGCGTGACAAGGATAGACACAAGAACAATCCTAAATTAAAATAAGACTATTTAATGTCGCAAAATAGTCTATAATATTCAAACAAGAGATATTTTGGAGGAAAATAGAGGGTAAAATGACAGCAGAAAAAGACCATACTCCACACTTAGAAATAGTCAACAGAAGTGGTATAAAATAAAAGTATGCTCCTCCCCTACCTTCACTCTACAAAGAAATAAAAACAAACAATATAATAAAAACAAATCATGGGAACAATTAAAGACACTGTTTCAAAAGACATCCAGGCACAAAAAGCCGTTGGAATCGTCGAAAAAAGCGAGTACGACCAGGCGTTAGCACAGTACAATCTCAACATCACTGACGAGGAAGTTAAGGCTGCCGTAACAAAGATTATTGCGGAAAAAGTATCGGAGAACGACAACCTTGAAGTAAAGAAATTCCTCTTAGGCAGCGTTGAGCTTACTACGCTTAGTACAACAGACACAGAAGAAAAGGTATTAGAAATGGTTGAGAAAGTAAACCGTTTTGACTCTGAATATCCTGATTTACCACATGTTGCAGCTCTCTGCGCTTACCCATGCTTCACAAAGTTGATGGCAGACAGTCTTGAAGTAGACGGTGTTGACATTACAAATGTAACAGGTAACTTCCCTTCTTCACAGACCTTCCTGGAGGTGAAAACCATCGAGACAGCACTTGCAATCAAGGACGGAGCAACTCATATTGACATCGTTATGCCTGTAGGTAAGTTCCTTTCAGGCGATTACGAAGGCGTATGTGACACCATCAACGAACTTAAACAAGTGTGTGGAGACGTTCCTATGAAGGTGATTCTTGAGACTGGCGATCTTGGCAATGCAAGTGCTATCAAGACCGCATCCCTGCTCTCTATGTACGCAGGAGCCGACTATATAAAGACAAGTACAGGTAAGGAGAAGATTAGCGCAACACCAGAGTCTGTATATGTTATGTGTCAGGCTATCAAGGAGTACTATGACAAGACAGGTATACAGATTGGTTTAAAGCCTGCTGGCGGCATCAATACTGTCATGGATGCAGTAATCTACTATACCATTGTTAAAGAGGTCTTAGGCGAGAAATGGCTCACAAACTACTGAGATCGGAAGAGCGTCGTGTAGGGAAAGAGTGTTCAGAGCCGTGT
>ERZ1674093.177-NODE-178-length-13863-cov-13.763977_pt1 | contig 13863 bp, 5 predicted proteins | sample MGYA00581116_ERZ1674093 | MGnify/ENA primary metagenome ERZ1674093 (study PRJEB41354, sample SAMEA4873337) | human saliva metagenome | biome: human-associated habitat [ENVO:00009003]; feature: mouth environment [ENVO:08000002]; material: saliva material... | reverse complement strand
TAATCCTGTGTCTCAACATGTATTGAAATTGTAAAGTATTTAATCGGGTTTTGTTATAATTCCTTAATTTTTATCCACAATTCTATCATGCGGTGCATGATTGTAGATGAAAATATTATATTTCAAATGGGTGTTCGTTCAGGGAGTGGAATGTTGAAATTAGATGCATTTATTCTTTGGGATATATAGATATTATTGAAATATTTTATGACGGGCGGCGGGGCGGACCCGCCGCCTACCCGATAGACTGAAGCCATGACAACTCAACTGCTCACCGGCATCCCCGGCACCGGCAAGACCCATCACTTCACCGAACGCGCCCTGCGCTACCTCGCCGACGGGCGCGACCCCGCCCGCCTGCTCATCCTCGCACCCACCCGCACCGCCGCGACCCGCATGCGAGATGCCATCGCCGCCGCCAGCGACCGCAGCCTCTCCGTAGCACCCACCCGAGCCTGGGCCGCCTACGCCTTCGACCTGCTCAAACGAGCCCAAACCCGCGGGCTCCTCACCGGCGTCGAAGGCAACCTCAAACTCCTCTCCGGCCCCGAGCAAGACGTCATCATCGGCGAACTGCTCGCCAACCACGCCGCCGGCATCGCCCCCGGCCCCGCCTGGCCCGACTCCCTCCGCGAAGCCCTACCCACCCGCGGCTTCCGCCACGAAATCCGCGACTTCTTCGACCGCATGGCCGAATACGACCTCACCGCCGAGGACGTCCAGGCCCTCGCCCGCGACTACAACCGACCCATCTGGGCCGCCCTCGCCCAGCTACACACCGAATACCGCGCCGTGCGAGCCCTCCGCGCCAAAAACGCCTACGACCCCGCCGTGCTCATCAACGACGCCTGCCGGCTGCTACTGCGCAACCCCGAATTCCTCGCCGAAGAGCGCCGCCGCTACGACCTCGTCCTCATCGACGACGTGCAGGAGCTCAGCCCCTCCATCTACCGCCTGCTGCGCCTCATCACCGCCGAAGAGCCGCCCGCAGATGCCGCCGCGCTGGCCGCAGAACATCCCGAGGTCTTCGCCGCCGCACCCGAAGTCATCATGACCTACAGCGACGAAGCCGTCGTCCAGGGCTTCCGCGGTGCCCGCCCCGACCTGGTGCGCACGCTACCCGAAAGCTTCCCGCACCTGGCCGAAAGCACCCTCACCACCTCCTACCGCCTGCCGGCGCTCATGATGCCGCTGCTCGCCGACATCCGCCGCCGCCTGCCGCGCTACAGTCGCTACGTACCCGCCGCAGAGACGGACGGGCAGAACGGGCAGAAGCCCCCCGCAACCTTCGGGCGCATCAACACCACCCCCGCCGACGAAGCCCTCACCTGGGGCGCCGCCGACGAACCGCTGCTGCACCTGGGCGCCGACGGCAAAATCCTCGACCCCGCACACTACCGCACCGCACCCGCCGGAGTGTATAAGTATGCGCTCGCCAGCGCCCAGGACGAGGCAAACCTGCTCGCCCAGCTGCTACTCGAAGACCGCATCTACGGCAACCGCCCCTACCGCGAGAGCGCCATCATCGTGCGCAACGGCGCGGACGTGGCGCGCATCCGCCGGGTGCTCTCGGCCAGCGGTATTCCCTCGCGCACCTCCGCCGCCCTCGTGCCGGTGCGCGACGAACCCGCCGTGCGCCCCTTCCTTGACGCGCTCAGCCTGCTCGTCTACGCCCGCAAGCGCGGCGAGAAGGCCCTCAACCCCGCCGTCACCGGCGCGGGCTACGAGGCCCTGAGCCCCGACGAGGCCGAAGAGATCATGCGCAAGAGCCTCGACGACGTTATCGCCGAAGAAAACCGTTCCAACCCCCTCAACGGGGCGAACAGCGCCATCACCCTGCTCACCTCGCGGCTGGGCGGCGCATCCAGCATGGACGTGCGACGACTCCGCCAGCAGCTACGATCCGTCGAACTGCAAACCGGTGGCCACCGCCCCAGCGACGACCTGTTGCTGGGCGCCCTGCTACACCCCGAAACCCTGCCCGAAGAGGGCGTGGGGCGCGCCGTGCACCGCATCGCCGCCGTGCTCTCCGCGGGCCGCAAGGCCCTCGCCCGACCCGACTCCACCAGTACCGAGGTGCTCTGGGCACTCTGGGAAGCCAGCGGCCTCGAAAAAACCTGGGTCGCCCAGACGCGCGGCGCGGGACCCGAAGCCGACGCCGCCCACCGCAACCTCGACGCTATGATCGGTCTCTTCGAGGCCGCCAGCCGATTCGACGAGCAGATGCGTGGCGCCGGGGCCGAGCAGTTCCTCGACTTCATCGACGCGCAGGACCTACCCATGGACACCCTGGCCGCCCGCGGCGTACGCCAGGACGCGGTGGAAATCCTCACCCCCGCCCTGGCCGCAGGCCAATCCTGGCGCACCGTATATGTATGCGGCCTGCAGGAGGGCACCTGGCCCAACACCACCGTGCGCGGCTCCCTGCTGGGCACCGGCGACCTGGTCGACATCTGCGACGCCAGGATGCGCCGCCCCGCTCCGGCTAACCCGGCCCACGCTAACCCCGACGCGCAGGCAGAGGGTGAGCCGGCGCCGCCCGCACGTATTCGCAGCTACCCCGAGCGCGTGCGCGACACCCGTCACGACGAGCTGCGCATGTTCGCCGTCGCCGCCACCCGTGCCAGCACCCGCCTGGTGCTGACCGCCGTGCGCAACGAGGACGAGGCTCCCGGCGAGTTCTTCGACTTCGTGGTGCCCACCGAAGCCGAGAACGACTCGCCCGAGGTGCCCATCACCCGCGTGCGCCGCCCCGCCACCCTGCGCTCGCTCGTGGCGGAGCTGCGCCGCACCCTCGTTGAGGATGCGCTCACCGCCATGAGCGCCGAGGACGCCGAGCTGAAGAACGCGGCCGGCTCGCCGCGACCCGAAGCACACGTGCCCGAAGCTCACGCACCCGACGCCCCCGCTACCGCAGAGGACGCCCAGAACCCGGAAGCCGCGCTGAACCCCGAGGCCGCGGCCTTCCGCTTCGACGCGGCATCGCGCACCCTGGCCCGCCTGGCCCGCGTGCAGGCGCCCGGCGCATCCCCCGAGCAGTGGTGGGGCCTGCTGCCGCTGTCGAGCACCGAACCGTTCTTCGCCCGCCCCGCCCAAGAATCGCCAGAAAATGGCGCCGACGAGGGGCGACGCACCATTGCGCTCTCGCCCTCGCGCCTGGAAACCATCCACAACTCCCCGCTGGACTGGCTGGTATCCGCCGCCCGTGCCGAGGCCCAGACCGACCTCTCCCGCTCCCTGGGCACCCTCGTGCACGCCATCGCCGAGGAGTACCCGACCGGCACCCTCGAACAGCTCCAAACCGCACTGGAGGAGCGCATCGGCTCCCTGGGCGTGCCCGCCCGAAGGGAAGACGAGAGCGAAGAAGAATACCGCGAGCGCGTGCCCTGGGAAGCCTACGCCCTCTACGAGCGGGCCAAGCGCATGATTCTGCGCCTGAGCTACTACTACCGCCTGCACATGGGCGATGCCGGCTGGCAGAACCTCGGTGTTGAAGGTTCCTTCGCGGTGCGCGTGCCCGTGCCCTTCGACCCCGCCGGTGAAGTCGGCGAGCTGGATGCGCTCCTCACCGGCCGCGTGGACCGCCTGGAAGGTACCGCCCCGGCCGAAGACGGCACCCGCCGCTACGCCATTGTTGATCTGAAAACCGGCAAATCCAAGCCAGACGGTAAAACCATGCAAACCCACCCGCAGCTGGCCGCCTACCAGATTGCGGTGGAGGCCGGTGCGGGCGAACAACTGGAAGAGCGTTACCGTGCCGAAGCCGCCGCCCTAGAAGCAGGCGAACCGCTACCAGACACCCGTCCCCAGGAGCTGGAGTACACCGGCTACACGGGTCGTTCCGGAGGCGCGGCGCTCGTGCAGCTGGGCGTCTCGGACGTGAACGATGACAGCAAGGCCCGCCTGCAGGTTCAGCCCGCGCTGGAGGATAACGACGAATGGGCCGTGGACCTGGTGCAACGTGCCGCCGAGCTTATCGCCGGTGCGCAGGTGCAGACCCGCCACCGCGAGGGCAACCACGGGCACAGGTGCCGCCTGCCCGAGCTCTGCCCGATATGCACTCGCGGCCGCCAGGTGACTCAGCCCTAACGCGGCGCGGCCCTAGCGGAAGAGGCCCCACGCCGGGTGGCTGCAGTTCACTCACCCGGCCACCCATCAGGTCGACCACTGACCGCGCACGCCGGTACCCCGGCACCGGTACAACACGAACCATTCACTCACCCTCAACGACGAAAGATGAGGACCCATGACCAACCCCGCCACCGCCTCCGGGCAGCCGCTCACCCCCGCCCAGTGGTGCGAGCGCAACATCTGGCAATTCGCCGACGGCACGCTCCTGGCCGACCTGCCCGCAGGAGCAACCCCCGCGGGCGGCTACCGTAGCGCCCTCGACATCGCCGCGATGCTCAACGGCCCCGAGGGCAAGAAACCCACGCCCGAGCAGATCCGCATGATTGAGGCCGGCCCCGCCCCGACCCTCGTCATCGCCGGTGCCGGTTCGGGCAAGACCGCGACCATGGTCGACCGCGTGATCTGGCTGGTCGATAACGGTTTCGTGCGCCCCGAAGAGGTGCTCGGCGTGACCTTCACCCGCAAGGCCGCCACCGAGCTGCGCAACCGCATGCGCGCCGGCCTGAACACCCTGCGCCGCAGCCGCCGACTCGAACCGACCGAGGAGGAACTGCGCAACGGCATCGCGGACCCGACCGTGCTGACCTACCACTCCTACGCGAACAACCTCGTCAAGGAGTACGGCCTGCGCCTGGGCGTGGAGCAGGACGCGCAGATGCTCGGCGATGCACAGAAGTGGCAGCTGGCCGCGCAGATCGTGCAGTACTGGGAGGGTGAGCTACCGCAGGATCAGGGTGATGTGCCCCTCTCGGCGGCCACCATGATTAACCAGCTACTGCAGCTTTCCGACGAGTGCGCCGAGCACCTGCGCGAGCCGCAGGAGGTCATCGACTTCTGCACCGAGCAGCTGGCCGCCTACGCCGCGGTGCCCGATTCTCGCCGCCCCGTCAAGAAAGAACGGGACATTCAGAAGGTTCAGCGACTCCTGCGTAACCGCCGGGTGTACGCACAGATGGCGCAGAGCTACGCCCGCGTGAAGGCGCGCATGCAGGTGCTGGACTTCGGTGACCTTATGCGCCTGGCCGCGCGCATCGCCGAGAGCGACCCGGCGATTCGCGAGGGGGAGCGCGCCCGCTTCAAGGTGGTTCTGCTGGACGAGTTCCAGGACACCTCCCACGCGCAGATGCGCCTGTTCTCCTCGATTTACGGGGCCGATGAGGCGGCCGGTATTCCCGCGCACCCCGTGATGGCGGTGGGCGACCCGAAGCAGTCGATTTACGGCTTCCGCGGCGCCTCCGACGGCCAGATGTTCAGCTTCTACCGTCACTTCCCGACCCCGCACGCGCAGCCGCTCTTCCTGTCCGTGGCGTGGCGTAACGACATCTCGATCCTGAACGCCGCGAACCATGTGGCCGAAAAGCTCAAGGACGTTCCCGAGTGGGTGCGTGCGATGCGTGGCGATATCAGCGCAGACCAGGTACCCGACCTGCGCCCGCGCTGCGTGCTGGTCGGGGAAGAAGGCACACCCGCCTTCGAGGAGGCCGCCTCCGGGATGACCGGTCGCGTGGAGATGACCTACTACGACTCCGACCGCGCGGAGGCCGCGGGCATTGCCGAGCGGATTGCCGGGATGCGCGCCGAGGCCGTGCGCGAGTACGAACGGGCCTACGCGGCGCACCGCGGCGGCGACGGTTCGGTGCGTCCGCGCCTGAAGATGCCCGAGGTCGCCGTGCTGGCCCGCTCCCACGGCCAGCTGGACACGATTCGCGAGGAGTGCGAGCGCCTGAACATTCCGGTGCAGCAGGTGGGCCTGGGCGGCCTGCTCTCTCAGCCGGAGGTCGTGGACCTGGTCTCGGCGCTGCGCGTGCTGGCCGACCCGAACCGTTCGGATGCGTTGGCCCGCCTGCTCACGGGTGCCCGCTGGCGCCTGGGCGGTGCCGACCTGCTGGCGCTGGGGGATTGGGCGCAGTCGCTGGTTCGCGAGCGTGAGCGGGCCCTGCGGGAGCAGATGGCCCTGCGCCTGCTCGAGCAGGCCGAAGAGGTCGAGGACGCAGAGGACGGCCCCTCCGAGGGGACCGGCCGGGATGCCCGCGGCCGCCTGACCGCCGAGCATCTGCGCGCCGCACAGGAGCAGCTGGACCAGGTGCTCAAGGGCGCGGTGGACGACTCCTCGGGGTACGTTTCGCTCATCGAGGCGGTCGAGAACCTGCCGCAGGACGGCCCGGACGGCGAACCCCTCTACGGCGAGCACTACCGTGGCCGCCGCTTCTCCTCGGCGGGCCTGGAGCGTCTGCGCGCCTTCGCTGAGCAGATGCGCGTGCTCCGCGCGGGCCTGAGCGACGATCTGGGCAATCTGCTCTACGAGATTGAACGCACGATGCTCCTGGACATTGAGCTGGCGGTCCGCCCGGGCACCGACCCGCTGGTGGCGCGCGTAAACCTGGATGCCTTCCACGAGGTGGCCGCCGCCTACGGAATGTCGGCCCCGCGCATCAACGCCATGATTTACGCGGGCGCCGACGGCGTGAGCGCGGAGGAGGGGGAGCCGGGCGCTCGCCGCTTTATGCTCTCCTCGGGCGGCGTGAGCTACGTGATGGGCTTCCTCGCCTGGCTGGAACGCGCGGACGACGAGGAGAAAGGCCTGGAGCTGGGCTCCATCGACCCCGATCCGAACGCCGTTCAGCTGATGACGATGCACGCCTCCAAGGGTCTGGAATGGGACCGCGTTTTCCTGCCGGGCCTGTGCGGCACCGTCGGTGGTGCGCAGACCCCGAACCTCTGGCAGATCACGGCCAACGTGGCCCTGCCCTGGCCCCTGCGCGGCGATAGCGAGTACCTGCCCTCAATCCTGGAACGCCCCGAGGAAATCGCGGAGTTCGAGGAGGCCAAGAAGCTCGAGGAATACCTGAAGGCCCACAAGGGGGACGCCGGCGAGCACGCGGGCATGGAGGACCGCCGCCTCATGTACGTGGCGATGACCCGCGCCCGCAACCTGCTGGCCGTGAGCGCCTTCCGCTGGAAGAGCACCGCGAAGACCCCGCAGCCGGTCCAGCCCTTCTGGATGGAGCTGCTGTGGACCCTGGCCGAGGCCTACCGGCGGCACGCCGAGGACACGGTGGAGTTCCCCTGGACCGCCCCGCAGCTGGTCGGCATGGGCCTGGTCTTCGTCGTGGCCGACCCCTCGGACGACGGCAAGAAGAAGCCGATCGATAACGTGACCCCCTGGGTTGAGTTCATCGCCGACACGGGGTACCGCCTCAAGGAACCGGTGACCCTGGCGCAGGGCACGGTGCTGACTCCCGAGGGTCTGCCCGACCCCGACGAGGCGGGCGAGGTCCCTTACGCCTGGGCCCTGGCGGAGGCGATAATTCCCTCCCTGATGCGCGAGGTACAGCTCTCGCCGCTACCGATGCGCATGCGCACGGTGCGGGAGAACTGCGAGCGCCTGGATCTGCCCGCGCCCGAGTGGCTGGACGAGCTGGCCGCCGAGGAGGCGGAGCGCGCCTCCCAGCCTCCGCGCCCCGGCTATTCCCCCGTGATGGCCGCGGCCCTGCCCGTCGTGGCGGGCGGCTGTTTCAGCGCCCAAACCTACGAGACGATAAACCCGCACCTGGGCGCGGTGCTAACCGCCATGTGGCCCTTCGACCCGCTGGAACGCCCCGTGATTTGGCGCTGGCGCTCCGAGGAGGACCTGAACGAGGGCACCGAGGCGATTCTGCGCCACGGACGTCACGAGGAGTTGAACCGCGAGATTGCCATTAACTCCACGAGCCGCCGCGAGGCGGTGGAACGGGCCGCCCTGGCCGTCGAAAACGCAGTCGCCGAGCTGGAGGCGCAGCTTGCTGCCGGTGCGGATTTCGCCGCCCCCGAGCCCGCCGGGGCCGTTCCCGAGGCCCTGCGCCGCCGCGCCCAGGATTGGGAGCGCGAGGCCGATTTGCTCATGCGGCTGGCCGAGCACACCGAGCCGGTGCTGGCCGAGCAGCTGCCCGGTCACCTCTCGGCCTCCACGTTCATTCGCCTGAGCGAGGATCCGCAGGGCACGGTGCACGAGCTGTTGCGCCCGGTGCCGCAGCGTCCCTCGCGTGCGGCGACCATCGGCACGGAGGTGCACGCCCTCATCGAGGAGCACTTCGGTGTGGTGCCGAGCGCCGATCCGCTTGAGGCCCCGGAGGCCGAGGACACGCTGGGCGTGACCCTGCCCGGCGCGGTCGAGCCGGCGGGAGAGACAGCGCCGGAGGAAGTAGCGGGGGAGGAACACCTCGAGTTCGCCGAGGGCCTTCGACAGGACGCCCTCTTCGACGAGCTGTCCCTCGCCGAGGAGAGCGAGCAGGATTCCTCCGTGCGCTCGCTCTGGGAGCGCTTCGCGGCGAGCGAGTGGGGTTCTCCCGGATGGAAGGAACGCATCTGGGCCGTGGAGTACCCGGTTGAGACCCACGTGGAGGGCGTGAGCCTGCGCGGCCGCATCGACGCCGTGTTCCGCACCGAGGACGGGGACGGCGAACGCTGGATTCTGGTGGATTGGAAGACCGGCCGCCGTCCGAAGGCCGCGGACATGCAGGCGCGCCGCTTCCAGCTGGGCCTGTACCGCATCGCGTTCTCCCGCATTATGGGGATTGACCCGGAGCGCATCAGCACGGTGTTCGTCTACCTGGGCGGCAAGCGCGTGGAGGAGGTGTGGGACGAGCAGATTCGCGGTGGCCTGCCTTCGGAGGCGCAGCTGGCCGCGGTGATCCGCAAGGCCCGCGCGGGCGAGGGGTAGGCGCTCGCGCTTCCCGGCCCGGCCGCCAATAGCCCTGCCCGGTCCCTGCCGTCAATAGCCTAAGCGGATGCGCAAAAGCCCGGGCCGACCCCATTGCGGGGCCGGCCCGGGCTTTTCTCACTCTCGAAGTGAATAGCAGAAAACGCCTCTCGGCCCTACTGCATTAGGGCGGGGAGGCGTTCTCAGCCGCTGAAGAACTATAAAGGTACTTCGTGCCCTCGCACGCTCGGATCATCCGCAGACAACTGCCGCCGTGGCGGCCTCACTCACGCCGTCTGCGTGCCGTGGGGTTCGCGTGCGTCTTTACTCTCAAACACAACCTCGAAAGTACCTCTATAGAATTCTGCCATCGGTGATTGGTTGCGCGGTGCATGAATCCGGCTCGGGGTGTGACATGACCGGTCACGGTCCCCGTCCAATCGTTCCCCCTCGATACCGCTGCCACGGTATCGGCGCTGGTCAGTACGCTTTTGGGGGTTGTGCTCGTTCTCTGTGGAACGGCACAGGAAAAGTATTCCAGGACTTGACAAAAAAGTCTAAGCGTAAAATAATTGCCCCAAAATGCATGTTTTTGAGTATGTTTCAAGGTGAAATTGAAGCCTTGTGGAGTCCTATTCTGGGTGTTTGGATTGTGTGGGATTTTGTGAATAAACTCTGCATGAAGAGGTGCGTTCTTTTTTAAATCACACCTTCAACTCTCACCCTTAATTGCAATTTTTCGTGCACAAAAATGCAGAACAGGCGCTCAAAATGTGTTGGAAAATACATTGAAAAACTTCGGTGGGAACGCCCTAAATCCTCCGGAAAAGTGCTCCATTAGTATGTTCATGGCCCCCGAGGCCTGCGCGAAGCAGGCTCCCGGGGGCCATGAATCTTAAAGAATAGGGGGCTCGGCGGTGCTCACTGAGGGGCTCATGCGGCCGCCGTCCAATAACGGGCTACCCAATAACGAGCCCAGCTCTGCTAGTCTTGCGGTCCGCTCATGAGCGGGGGAGTGTCCTCCTGACCGAGCAACTCGCCCGAGGAACGCAGATCGTCCTGAATATCCAGGAGCATCGACACCGCGTGGGTTGCGCCGTCCTTATCGTCGGTCTCGACCGTGTGGGTGAGCCACTGGGCCACCGCGAACTCGGCGTAGAAGTTCGCGCGCTGCGCCAGGTAGGCGTCGGGTAGCTGCGGCATCTGCTGACGGTACACCTCCACGGCTTCGTCGGTGAAGTCGATATCCTCGCACGAGTACAGCCACGCGAAGTCCTGCGCGGGGTCGCCCACGTGCACGTCGGACCAGCCGGTCACCTCGACGATGCGTGCCTCGGAGGGGGTCACCTCCAGCACCAGGTTCTCGGCCCCCATATCGCCGTGCACCACGCGCGGGCGGAACTGCCACATGGGGCCGGGGGAGAGGACCGCCTGCCAGTGCGCGAGCAGGTCGGCGGGCACCTTGCCGGTGGCGGCGGCGCGCTCGAGCTCGGCAATCTTGCGGCGGCGAATCTGCTCCGAAGAGTAGGAGGGCAGGTCGGCTTCGTAGATGATGTCCTCGGGCATCACGTGCAGGGTCGCAATATCCTTGGCGATAATCGCGGCCAGGGAGGGACGCCCCTGAGCGACCTCGCGGCGGCTCAGCTCGGCAAGCTGGTCCACGTCGTAGACGGAGCCGGGGATGTGCGTGTACACGAAAACGTTGCCGCCAGCGTACGGCACGATGCCGGCGACCGTGGGCACGGCGAAGGGCAGGCGGGCGCGCAGGCCGGGGCTGAAGGACTGCAGGATGAGGTGCTCGGCCTCCAGGCGCATGCTGGCATCGGGACGGCGCGGGGCGCGCACACGCCAGCGGCGACCGGCCGAGTCGGCGATGATTGCCGAGTCGAAGTCGCCGCTATCTTCGCGGACCGCCTCGGCGCCGACGGGGTAGATTCCGGGCACTCCGGCAGAGACGATGGCTGCAAGCTGAAGGGGAGATAAAGTCACGGGTTAAGGTTACCAAACCATGTGAGCACCCCGAGCCTTTCACCGTATGTTTATGCTGACTAGTGAAGAAAGTTTTGGGCGATGCCTAACCTGCCGGCGGGCGGAATCCCGGGGGAACGCATCACCACGCATTTCGCCGTCCGCGCACGGCCGCCCGCAAGTAGCCGCCGCGGCCGGTTCCCTGCGGTTCCCCGCGGGCAGGGGCGCAACGAACGGACTGGTTCTTGGGGCACGGGCGCGCTTGCGGTGAACGGGTGCGCGCCCGGGCCTGCTGCGATGTTCGGCAGGGAATACAATGGAAGACCGGGCAATAGCGGCGCAGACCTTCCCGGTCCCGCCCTGTACATCCCGTACGCCCAGCCCGCAGAACCAGCACAGATTCAGCGCGAATCCAGCAACCGCGCCGAGCCCCGATGGAGAACGATGACCGCACTACCCCCGCAGCCGCAGCACGCACTCTCCGCTGACGATATCCTCGCGGGCCTCGACCCCGACCAGCGCGCGGTCGCCACCGAGCTCGACGGGCCCATGCGCGTGCTCGCCGGTGCCGGCACCGGCAAGACCCGCGCGATTACGCACCGCATCGCCTACGGCATCGCGATCGGCCGCTACCAGGGCCCGCGAGTGCTCGCCCTGACCTTCACCCTGCGCGCGGCAGAAGAGATGCGCACCCGCCTTCAGCAGCTCGGCGCGTTCGGTGTGCAGGCGCGCACCTTCCACTCGGCGGCCCTGCGCCAGCTCACCTACTTCTGGCCGCAGGTCGTGGGCGGCACCTTCCCCTCCATCGTGCAGAACAAGGCGGCGCTCATCACCGAGGCCGCGAACCGTCTGCGCATCAGTACCGACCGTTCCCTGCTGCGCGATTTGGCGTCGCTGATTGAGTGGGCGAAGGTTCAGCTGCTCACCCCCGACACCCTCATGCAGCGCCTGAGCGAGAAGCAGCTGCCTTCGGCGATTACCCCGCAGAACATGCAGCGCATCTTCCAGGCCTACGAAGATCTCAAGGACGAGCGTAACCTCATCGACTTTGAGGACGTGCTACTGCTGACCATCGCCATGCTCGAGGAGGACGAGAAGCTCGCTGCGACCGTGCGCCAGCAGTACCGCCACTTCGTGGTGGACGAGTACCAGGACGTCTCCCCGCTGCAGCAGCGCCTGCTGGACGTGTGGCTGGGCGGCCGCGACGACATCTGCGTGGTGGGCGACGCATCCCAGACGATTTACTCCTTCACCGGCGCGACCAGCCGCTACCTGCTGGAGTTCCCGCGACGCTACCGCGGGGCACACACGGTCAAGCTGACCCGCGACTACCGCTCCCACTCGCAGGTGGTGGAGCTCGCGAACCGCCTGCTGGCCGCCCGCCGCCCGCACCCCGATTCGAGCCCGCACTCCTGGGCACCGCCGCTGGAACTGATGTCTCAGCGCGGCCCCGGCGTGGACGTGGAGTGGTTCGGCTACGCGGACGACGAGCAGGAAGCCGCCGGCATCGCCGAGGATATCCGCGACCTCATCGACAAGGAGGGGGTGGCCCCCGCCGAGATTGCGGTGCTCTTCCGCACGAACGCCCAGTCGGCGGCGATTGAGTCGGCACTGTCCGCCGCCCACATCCTGTACCAGCTGCGCGGCGCGGAGCGCTTCTTCGAACGCCCCGAGGTCAAGCAGGCCATGCTCGCCCTGCGCGGCTCAGCCAAGTCCACCGACGGCACCGAAGACGTCACCCGCTACACCCGCGACGTGCTCGGCGGCCTCGGCTACAAGGAGGAGGGCCCCCTCTCGGGAGGCGCCACCCGCCAGAAGTGGGAATCCCTCGCCGCACTCGTGCACATGGTCGACATGATGGCGCAGAACCGTCAGGAACAGCTTCAGGAGCACCGCGCCAACCCGCGCCCTGGCGTGCCCGAGCCGCTGCCGCTGACCATGCACGAGGTCGTGGCGACCCTGAACCACCGCAGCGAGTTCAACGAGGCCCCGCAGATGAACGGCGTAACCCTCGCCTCCCTGCACGCGGCCAAGGGCCTGGAGTGGGATGCCGTGTTCCTGTGCGGCCTCAACGAGGGCCTCATGCCCATCACCTTCGCGACCACCCCGGATGAGGTGGACGAGGAGCGCCGCCTGCTGTACGTGGGCATCACGCGCGCCCGCAAGTACCTGTGGCTGACCTGGACGATGACCCGCACCGTGGGCGGTAGAGGTCAGCGGAAGCGCTCGCGTTTCCTGGATGACATTGACCCGGCCAAGCGCCGCCGCCCCGCCGCAAACGGCTACTCGAGCGGCTACGGAGGAGCGGCCCGAGGCACGCGCGGGAACCGCTCGCAGGGCCGTCGCCAGAAGGGAGAGGACTATGGCTCAGCGTTTTAAACGAGAGATTCTGCCGGCCACGGCGGATCGCCCGCAGATTGAGCTGGTCCGCTCGGCCCGCCGCACCCGCACCATCAGCATGCAGCGCGACGGCGTGGACGAGCACGGCTACCCCGCGTACCGCCTGCTCATTCCCGCCGCGAGTACGAGCGAGGAGATAGACGAGCATATTGCCCGCCTGCTGCCGCGTATTCAGCGTCGCGCCGCCCGCCGTGAGCGCGCCGCGCAGCTGAATGTCACCGACGAGTACCTGCACGAGCGGGCCAGCCTGCTGGTGCGCGCCTACCTGCCGGAGCTGGAGGGCACCGAGCAGTTCAAACGGCTCTCGATTCGCTGGGTGAGCAACCAGCGTCAGCGCTGGGGTTCGGCGACCTACGCGACCGCGCAGATTCGCATCTCCTCGGAGCTGCAGGGGGTTCCGGAGTACGCGCTGGATTCGGTGGTGCACCACGAGCTGTGCCACCTGCTGCAGCCGAACCATTCGCGCTCCTTCCGCACCCTGGAGGCGCGTTACCCGCAGCTGGAGCGTGCCCGCGCCTTCCTGGACGGGTACGCGATGGGGCGCTCGCGGGCCGAGGGTGAACGCGGCGAGCGCGGCGAAGGCGAGCGTAGCGAAAACAGCGCCGGCTAGGGCTTTTTCCGAAAACTAATAAGCAAAAAACAAACCGGCAGAACCAGCCGGAAATACTCGAGCGGGGGTGGCTTGT
>ERZ1674093.174-NODE-175-length-14099-cov-10.022430_pt1 | contig 14099 bp, 13 predicted proteins | sample MGYA00581116_ERZ1674093 | MGnify/ENA primary metagenome ERZ1674093 (study PRJEB41354, sample SAMEA4873337) | human saliva metagenome | biome: human-associated habitat [ENVO:00009003]; feature: mouth environment [ENVO:08000002]; material: saliva material... | reverse complement strand
TCGAGATCTTCGGCGACCACCTCCCTGTCACCGTTCTCAGCGATACGCTTGACACGATTCCATATGAGGTACTGACGACTATCAGCAATCGTGTGAAGAGAGTTTACTTCCAGGATTAAGATAGAAAATGTGAAAAAGATAGCAGCCCCACCCCCAACCCCTCCCCCATAGGGAGGGGAGTGATTAGCGTGAGAGATAGCAGCCCCTCCCCCAACCCCTCCCCCATAGGGAGGGGAGTGATTAGCGAGATACCCCTATTGGTTAGGGAAAACTTTTAGTCATTCTTTAGCAAATTGTTCCCAGCACTCCCCCTCTCCTTTCGGAGAGGGGGTTGGGGGGTGAGGTTCTGTGTGTAAAATATCCTTACAAAATATTGATTGGAAAGGTCGAAAAAACGGCTAAAAACGTGCTTTTCTTCTACCCTTGTAAGTTGTTTGTTATCAAATAGTTGTAAGGAAGGATTTTAAAAGGTGCTTAGTAAGGGTTCAAAAGGGCGTTAGTTAGCGTCTTAAAGGGTATCTTTTGGAAGTCAATTGGGCGTCTTTTTGAAGCCAAAAGAGCGTATATTGGTTTTGAACTTCGCGAAAATAGTTTACAAAAAAGCAATAGTATGAGAATAAATTGTTTGTAGAAAACAGATAGACATCGCAGCTAATTACATTTATCATATTGTTTAGCCCGCTTTATAAAACCATCTCATTGGGGATAATTATACCATGTATGTGGATTAATCTTATTCTATTAACAATCTACGCATTTAACGGAAGCCCACCTATTAGTGCTTTGTGGGCTAATTAGGTTTATACTGCTTGCCAAATGAAAACTCATGGTTAAGTTGGAAATAATACTTTCCTTCAACTAATTAACTATTATTCTTGATTTAAGTCAAGTCCTGTCATCTTATTTGAAAAATAGAAAAAAAAAGTAAACCAAGAATGGTGTTATTTGCACTATTATTTATAATTTTGCAATAATTATTGAATTGAATGATGAGACAAGGACTAAATCGTATAGAGTAATAAGGTGCTAATTCATGGGTTTGTAGTATGTGAACAGGTCCTTAGACACACAATTCCTCTTATTATTTATACTTAATTTATAGTTCAATGTTATAATAGGTGTAAAACTTATTTATGAAAAAATGAAAACAATAGAAACAAAAAAACTAAATTATCTTAGGCCGACTATTTCGGTATGTAACATTTTGGAGGAAAGCTTTATCTTAGCTGCAAGCCCTGTTGTCCAGCCTGGTGGCGGTGGCGAAAATAAAGTAATAGATTTGCAGCCTGGAGGTGACGAAGAAGTCGTTTCAGAAGATTAAAAGAGTAAAAACAAAGAATAAAGATAATAATGAATAAGACATTTTTCTATCATGCACTCTCAGCCTTGTTTATAGGTGGTATGGCATTCTCTGCTGTATCTTGTGCAGATGATGATTTGGGAGAAAACGCTAATAATGGCAATAATGGAGCTGTTGTACGCTTTAATGTAAGTGATGTACAGGAAGATGCACTGGCTCGTGGAGGTGCACTGACACGTGGATCTATCACTCCGGGACTGACTAATAAGGAGCTTGAGGGGCAGAAGTTATTGGCAGAGGGTGACGGAAATCTTGATGCTTGCTTGATTGAAACAGTTATGGAGGGTGTTAACCCTGTGAAGGTTGAGCCAAGCACACGTGCTAATATTGTCACCAGTAGCACTCTTGGCAATTTCTCATCAACAGGTATTCGTGGTACTGTCGCCAATTCAATTGGTACAAATTGGTTTGACAATAAGTCTACCACACCTCAGGGTAATATTAACCCTTCAATCCTTTGGTCATGGGGTCAGCGTTATGCCCGCTTTTACGCAGTTTACCCAGAAACTACGGATAACAACAATAATATAGTGGTTAAATCTCAACCAACAGCCACATCTGCGCCAACGATTGAGTTTACAGTCAATAAAGACGTTACTAAGCAGGTAGACCTTATGACTGCTTGTTCTGGTTTAGTAACATACACAACTCACAATCAGGCACCAGAAACCAACCTTTGGTTCCGTCATGCGTTGACAGCAATTCGTTTTGCTGTTGGTCAAGACCTCTCATACAACAAGACGATAAAGGAGATTTCTATTGATAATGTCTTGTTGAAGAGTAAGTACAGACTTCCTAACGACCGCATTAATCCTGTGGGTGCAGGATGGGATAACAATGGATATAGCCAACGTGGAAAAGTAACGCTTTCGGGATTAAGCTATAAGACAACTGAGAAGCCTAATAGCATTATTAGAAACCAGACCAGGTTTAGTAATCCAGATGTAACAGACCTTAAACAGTTGACGGATGGTTACACCTTCTATATGATTCCACAGACACTTGATGGTAACAGTGTCAAGGCTGAGATTGTCTTTAGTGATGGTACAAAGATTCATGTGCCTCTCAAAGGTACATGGAGAGAAGGTACAACACACGTCTATAAACTGAGCGAGAAGAATTCTAATTGGGAATATGAACTTATAGGGGTAGATCCTAATATTGCAAGCTTCACAGATACACAGACGTCAGGTGGTTTTACCATACTGAGTCGTCGTCGTGTTGGAACAGAAATAGTTGCTGTGCCATGGGAAGTTGTAGGGTATAGTGAAGATGGAAAGAATTATAGTAACAATAAGCCAGCATGGCTGAAAAGCTTGAGTGCAGAGAGAGGTAATGGTAGCAAAGATCATCCAGAGCAGTTAACAGCAACACTTATTCCTGCTAAGACTGTCGACCTGCTTGCAGCACGTAATAACGAACTAAAGAAAAATCCTTTGGGTTCGGAGGCTACACCTTATAACCTCTCAAACAAGACTGGTGCGGCAGCTGTAGAGAACACTGCAAACTGCTATGTTATTTCTGCACCAGGATATTATATGATTCCGTTGGTGTATGGTAACGCTATTAAGGGTGGTGCTACTAACAGTAGTGCATATAAGATGACCGTACCAGGTAATGGTAATACCCTAACAAAGCTAAGAGACCAAGACGGTAATCCTATTACTGACCCTTGGATTGAAAAGACAAATAACGGAGCGAATAGAAGTATTGATAAGGCTTGGGTTCTATGGTCAGACGAGAGTAATCTTGTCAAAATAAAGGATAATGGAGTTTATCGTGCTCCTGATGGCAACCTCTACATAAAGTTTCAAGTGCCAGAGGATGGTATCAAGAGTGGTAATGCAGTTATAGCTGTCAGAAAATCTATTCAGAAGTTTAGGGATGAAGAACGACTACAAGGACGTAAAAAAGTAACGGTTAGAGTTTATTATACAGAGTATCAAACCCTGTGGTCTTGGCATCTGTGGTTTGCACCAAAGGATGCACTTAAGGAGATTCCTGTTACCAACAAGCAAGGAACTATTTATGGATTTGCTAATGAAGCACTGGGATGGAAGCCTACATTATGGCAAGGTACTCCTTACCAAAGCCCTCGTTCTGTAAATGTAAAGATAAGGCAGACCATTGGTAAGAAGAAAGAAACAATCATCACGATTACACAGTTGCCTGGTACAACATCAAGGACAGGTTATACAACGCAGTATCAGTGGGGTCGTAAGGATGCTTTCCCAGGTAAGGTTGGGCAGCCTGCTGAAGGTACAATTAAATGGAATGCTGGAAGCGATATGTATATGCAAACTATCCTCCAGAACCCACAAAACTATTATACAGCAGGATATAATGCCGACGGCTCACTGAATGCAGGGACAAACTTTGCAAAGTACTATACACTCTATAACTTGTGGTCAATGAATAATACTTCAGCGTATGCCGAAAACCAAGCAAACAGTCAGACTGTTGTAAAGACTATTTACGATCCATGTCCTGTTGGTTTTAGTGTACCTGCTAATGATGCATTCACTGGATTTACAACGACTGGTGTACTCTCGAATAACATTAATCAGATAAATGCGGATGCTACAATTGAGGCAGAAACATATAAAAACAACTTCGGTCATAACTTCTGGACTAATAGCAGTAAGACTGAGACAATCTTCTTCCCTGCTGCAGGATATAGAGAAGCAAGAAACGGAAGCACATTGACAAAATACGGTGTGGCTGGTGAATACTGGACAGCTACCCCTAACGACAACAACAACGGTAATGTTTTAGGATTTGAGCATAATGTTGTTCATCCACTTTACCGCAACATTCGTGCGTTCGGTTTCTCTGTTCGCCCAGTTGCAGAGAAATAAACAAAGGCTATAAAGCAGCGTAACGCTGCGTTTAATATAGTTAGCTTAAATAGGCTGTATCAAAAAAGGTTCAATCCTCTTTTGATGCAGCCTTTTTCGGTTATTCTATTTATCTCTTCGCATCCCTTTCAAGCGCAAGTAGCTATACGGAAAAAACATTACAAAAAGTTAATAAGAATGGCTCTAAAAAAGGATAAGAACAAGTTTTTTTATTGCTGTTGTAAGTTGTTTGTTATCAAGTTGTTGTGAGGGTACATTTCAAAAGGTGCTTAGTAAGGGTTCAAAAGGGCGTTAGTTAGCGTCTTAAAGGGCATCTTTTGCAAGTCAATTGGGCGTTAATAATGAAGCAATTTATGGTCTTTTGATTTCTACGATTTGAATTTTATTTACAGCATGAAGCGATGGGGGAGGGCAGTATAAGGTTATAAAGGGCAGAAAAGGAGGAAACAAAACGAAGAGAAAAGCGAATAGCATGAGTACAGAAGCTGTGTAGGAGCGAGGGTAAGGGTTAAAAAAAATACGATAGGAAGAATGATGAGCCTTTCCGTTTAGTGGCTGATTTAGACTTACGGGTTGTGACAACGGCACATTAAGGAATCACGAAAGGCAGGCTGCTGTGATATGATGGACTACGAGTAGACTAATCTTGGGTATGGCGAACAAACTTATTCTTCACTTTACTTATTAAGGTATTCCACAGTCCCGACTTCGCTTTCATCAAACGAAGAGAAACGATTGTACTGACAACGCATAACAAACTGGCTACGCCCCATCGTATCCACGCATACTCGGAACGCACGCAAAGGAACACAAGGAATCCGATAGAGAAATAAAGTATGGCATAACGCGTTACGGAGAGGGGTTGGCGATAGCCATAGCGGACATAAGCATAGACGTAGACACAAACGAAATTGAGAAAGCCTGCTGCTGCTATGCCCAATCCTGCACCGAAGAGTCCCCACTTGCAAAAGCCAAGTAGTACGAGTGTGACAAGGAAGATGTCATACGAACCCTCTAAGAGTAGAAAGGATTTTGAGTCGCCCTTCGCCAAAGAGATATACTCTACCGGTAAACGGATTGCACGAATATACATCGCTAAGACCAACACTTGTGCCATGCTGAGGGCTGGAAGGAATTTATCGGAATAAAGGAAAAGTATCAACTGGGGCAGGAACAAGAGGAAGAAAGTTAGCAATGGAGAGATGAGCAGGAGTGTCACCTCAATCTGTCGGTTGACTATCTGATTAAAAGTAAACTTCAAGTTGTTCGCTCCTGATAGGCGTGGAAAGTAATCAGTTTCCATTGCTGAGAAGATCATTCCTGCATAAACCATCGTCATCATGAAGGCAGAATTATAGAAGCCCACGGTTGCTATGTCAGAAACATTATTGAGATAGCTACGTATAATCAAATCTGCGCCAGAGCTCAATATGCCTGCAAGGACGAAAGCTGTGCCGAGGCGAATCATACCCCAACCCTTGTTTAAGAGTGTTTTCTGGAAGGAAACGTGTGGAGGATAAAGTCGGTAAGAAACGATGATGGTAAGGAGGAGTTGTATCAATGCCATTAATACCAACGAAGGAACAATGGCTGCATTACCGAAGAAATAATAAAGGGGAACGGTGAATACTAAGGCACCTAACACGTTATACACCGATATAGCGGCTAAGGCACGCAACTTACGGACTCCCTTGAGGATAGCAAGCTCGCCTCCAGCTAAGGCTGTCAATGCCACACAAGGAGAAAGAAGAATGAAATGAAGCGTATGTCCGTCCCATGCAAAGGTGTAACGGCTAAGCAACGGACTCAGGAAAATGCAGATAAAGAATCCCAACAAGGCAGCAAGCAGGCTCCATGAACGCACAAGGGCAATGTCTTCCGTCAGCTTCTCCTCATCTTTCTTGTCGTAATCCTCTGATATATTGCGCACAGCACTCATCGATATTCCAAAGTTCGTAGAGTCACTGATGAGCTTGGTTGTGGAATTAAAAAGCGAGATAAGTCCTACCCCCTGCGGTCCGAGCAACATGGCAACAAACTTGTTGCGAACGATACCAATCAGCACATTCAGCACCTGTACACCACCAAAGAGGCTGATGTACTTCAAGATATGCAAATAGCTGTCAGTATTAGAGGCTTTTTTCATCACATTAACTAACGGATTTAAAAGTTTTTTATTATTTTTGCATCAAACAATTATTACATGAGATTATCTATCATCATCCCCATCTATAACGTTGAAGACACACTCCAAAGATGTTTGGAGAGTGTGTTAACGCAGATGGATGAGAGGATAGAGGTCATTCTCATTGATGATGGGTCGACGGATTCCTCTGGGCAGATTGCGGAAGAAATGACGGCTACTAAGGGGAATTGTAGGCTTATCCACCAAACAAATAAGGGTCTTTCGGCTGCAAGAAACGCAGGAATAGAAGTGGCAACGGGGGATTATCTCACCTTTGTCGACTCTGATGACTTCGTTGCTGAGGGTACATACGATGCGTTGTTGGCTGTCTTGGCAGCACATCCTGACTATGACATCCTTGAATATCCTGCTATGCTGTATTACGGAAGTGCGACGAGGCAACGCCTACTAACCTTCACGGACGCAGCAATCGGTTCTATCCGTGACTATTGGTTGGGCGGAGCTTACCTCCACACCTACGCTTGCAATAAGATTTTTCGGCGTGAACTCTTTGCACAGACGCGCTTTCCAGAGGGCAGAGTGTTTGAAGATGTCTACACTTATCCTTACTTATTGCAGCAGGCAAAGGTAGTGGCAACTACTGCCGCGGGCTTATATTACTATTGTCAGAACGACAAAGGCATCACCGCTCAAGCTGGGGGAAAGGAATTGAACGACCTCTTAGAAGCGCATCTCAAGCACCTCAAGCTATGGGGCGAACTGACACCTGCTTACTATCAGGCATTGGTTAATATTCAGTTGGATGTCTACGAGGCTACTCATGCTGCCCCTATCCTACCCATTCTGCCCTATAAAGGAACCTTGAAACTCTTTATTCTCCACTTAATCGGATTAAAACGCTTATGTCAACTCAACCAGTTTATTCACAAAATAAGGAAGATAAGCCACTCGTAAGCTTCATCGTGACTTACTATAGCGAGCCTCTTGATATGCTAAAAGAGTGTATCAGCAGTATCTTGGCATTGAGTCTGAACGAGACAGAACGCCAGATTATCGTCGTGGATGATGGTGCTGACTATTCGCCTATCAACGAATTGATTGCTCTTTCATCGAACATTGTCTACGTCAGACAGCCTAACCAAGGATTGGGACAAGCACGGAACACAGGAATTGAACTGGCTGAAGGAAGTTTTATTCAGTTTATTGATGGTGACGATTTATTGTTAACAAGTGCCTACGAGCAGTGTTTAGATATCATCAGATACCGCGAAACGGATATGGTTTTATTCCAGTCAACTGACAAGAAAACGTCAAAACCGCTTGCTGATGCTGAGGGTCCGATAAGTGGAACGGAGTATATGACGCACAATAACCTGCGGGGCAGTGTCTGTACAGTTCTTTTCCGCAAGGAGATTCTACACGATCTTCGTTTCCCTAAAGGCATACTTCACGAGGATGAAGAGTTTACGCCACAACTCATGTTACGTGCTGAGAACCTTTATTTTACCAATAACAAGGCGTATTACTATCGTAAACGTGAGGGGTCTATCATGCACAAACGTGACAAGCGTTGGCATATCCGCCGCCTTTCTGACGCCGAGCAGGTGCTTTATCGGTTGAAAGAGCGGGTTGACTATCTCCCTGTTAAAGAGCGTATTGCAATGGAACGACGCATCGCCCAACTGACAATGGACCATATTTACAACGTGATAAGGCTGACACATAATGAGACACATCTCAACCATGTGCTACAACGTCTGTCCCGACGTGGGCTTTTCCCGCTACCCGACAAGGACTATACAAGTAAGTATAAGTGGTTCAGAAGAATGACAAACAGCAGTTTCGGACGCAAGACATTGATAATGCTGTTAAGGCTCAACAAGGGATAAAAAGTAAGTATACATGATATCTATCTGTCGTCTACGAACAGCTCATTCCCTTATCAACTGATTCTTGTAAACTATTTTCATGTAGTTCAAAACCAATACATGCTCTTTTGGCTTCTAAAAGACGGCTAATTGACTTGCAATAGATGCCCTTTAAGCCTCTTACTAACGCCCTTTTGAAGTCCTATTAAGCACCTTTTGGAAATCACCTTTGCAACTACTTGATAGCAAAACACTTACAAGAGTGTTAAAACGGCTTGTTTTTAGTCTTTTTCTCCGCCTTTATATCGAGCATTTTGTCAATATATTTCTTTAATTGTTAAGATGAAACGTAGTCCACAGAGGCACCGCCAATACGTGGAGAGACGGAGAAAACATCCCATAAAATTTGTATAAACGTAATTTATAAGTTACCTTTGCCATGAAATACAGAGAAGTTATAACCTATAAAGATTATTTTGAGGACTTCTTCAAAGTGCAAGAACCAAAAGTACAGAAGAAAATCATCAAAATACTTGATATAGTGGAACAGATAGAAAGGATTCCACAGTCTTATCTCAAATCTATTGAAGGGACAAACGGATTGTTTGAAATACGCATCCAATTGGGCAATAATATCTTCAGAATATTCTGCTTCTTTGATGGAAAAAGACTGGTAATTCTTTTGAGTGGCTTTCAAAAGAAGACACAAAAAACACCTAAGAACGAAATTAATCGTGCCATCAGAATAATGGCTGATTATTACAAAGAAAAGACTGAAGAAAGGGACAAAAAATGAAGAATATCAAAACACTCGACCAGATAAAAGACAAATATTATGGTTTAAAAGGAACTCCTGAACGTGATGAGTTAGAACGGGAATTGGAGTCGCTGCGCATTGGTCTAAAGATAAGAGAGGCACGCGAACAACTCAAGATGACACAGGAGCAATTAGCAAACCGCATTGACAAAAAACGTTCCTTTATATCTAAGATAGAAAGTAATAGCGAGAATATCACACTGAAAACCCTTTTTGATATCGTTGAGCGTGGTTTAGGTGGTAGGCTCAACATTGACGTTTCATTATAAAAGGGATTACAAAAGCCACATGAAAATCCTACTATTAGGTGAATATAGCAACGTACATAACACGCTGGCACGAGGCTTGCGTGAACTTGGACATACCGTAACAGTGGTGTCGAATGGGGATTTTTGGAAGAATTACCCACGTGATATTGATGTTTCCAGACGGTCGGGAAGGTTAGGTGGCATGCTTTTAATGGCTAAAATCTATACTCTACTGCCCCGTCTGCGAGGCTATGACATCGTACAGTTCATCAATCCTGTGTTCTTTGAACTGAAGGCTGAACGACTCTTTCCACTCTTTCATTATCTGAAAAAGCATAATAAAAAGGTTGTTCTCTGTGGCTTTGGAATGGATTATTATTGGGTGAACACCTGTTCAACGACGATGCCACTGCGTTACAGCGACTTCAATATCGGTAAGGAACTGCGCCAAAATAAGGAGGCGATAGTTGAGAGAGAGGATTGGATTGATACGGAAAAAGGTCGTCTGAACCAGCTGATGGCTGAACAATGCGACGCTATCGTGACAGGACTCTACGAGTATTGGTGCTGTTATGAGCCGTATTTCCCTAAGAAAACAACCTTTATCCCCTTCCCTATCGTTGTCGGTAAACCGCCTATCATAGCCGATGAAACACCCGAGAAGTTGAATCTTTTTATTGGAATCAGTAAGAGTCGGTCGGTATATAAAGGGACTGACATCATGCTGAGAGCCGCAGAAACGGTGAAAAAACAATACCCCGACCGCCTCAACCTCACTGTTGTTAATGGTCTACCCTTTGACGAATACGTGCGAACGATGCTCGGTTCGGATGCTATCATGGACCAACTCTACAGCTATACGCCCTCGATGAATCCCCTTGAAGCGATGGCACATGGTATTATCTGTATCGGTGGCGGTGAGCCAGAGAACTATGAAATTATCCATGAGCCCACTCTCCGACCTATCATCAACGTCCTCCCGACTTATGAGAGTTGTGTTAGAGAGCTTACTCACCTCGTCAATAACCTCTCTCTCATTCCACAATTGCGCCGCGATAGCTATGAATATGTACGCAAACATCATGACCATATCAAGGTTGCCCGCCAGTATGAGGAGCTTTATCGGGGGGTATTAAGGGAGAAGGAGTATTAGCCTTATTGGGCTAATAAGGCTAATTGGGCTAATAATTATTAGGCTAACAAGCCCTATTAGCCCAATAACCTCAATAAAAAAAGTGAAGCCTAAAGCTTCACTTTTTTCTTTTTTCCATGACTCTCGTTACTCATTCGGTCAAGAGCAGTAACGACATAGACGTATTTTGTATTGCCATCTCTATAATTAAGACGGAGCTTATTGCCGTAAGGCATCCCCACAATCTTTGAAGGATCATCGAGATTAATTGGCTCACCGGCATAGAAACGATAAACGATATAACGATAAGGAGCATCCTTCCAGCCCTCTCCCTTTGGAGCTTTCCATGTGAGATAATAGTAGCCATCACTCTCCTGTCTTGCCTTCACCTTCTTTGGTTTCGATGGAGCCTCATCGTCAATGAATGGCATCAAAGGCTGCAAAGCTGGATAACGCCAGTAGTTTGTGCGAAGGAGTGTACCATAGTTGCCTGGGTTATCAACAACCGACTTAGCATACCATAACACCGTTCCATTCACGTTCTGACACTGCTGATGCAGACGACGTTTCGCTGGAAGCTGATTTGAGTTAGGGTTCTGTGGATCAGCATACTTCACCGTACGAAGTACATCCTCACCAATATACAACGGACGATTGCCTGCATAGCGGTTCCACCATCCGATAAGTTCCTTATAATCAGCTGCACGATTGCCAATCTCCCAATAGATCTGTGGCACACAATAGTCTATCCACCCATTGTTTACCCACTTCAACACGTCGGCATAGAGGTCGTCATAGTTCTGCAAACCATTTGTACGACTACCATTCTTTGGGTCGTTCTTCTGATTTCGATAGATACCAAAAGGAGACACACCAAACTTCACCCAAGGCTTACGACGATGGATAGACTCACCCAACTGCTTGATGAAAAGGTCTACATTATTACGTCTCCAATCGTTGATATTGGTGAAACCACGTCTGTCACGCTGGAAGTAAGCTTGGTCTGGAATGGTCTGTCCTGCAGCAGGATAAGGATAGAAATAGTCATCAATATGTAAGCCATCAATATCATATCGGCTCACGATATCGTCAACGACTGCACAGATATAATTGCGATTCTCTGGTAGAGCAGGGTTGAGGATGTAAAGTCCATCGTATGAGAAAACACGATTTGGGTTGGTTACTGCTACATGATTCGTTGCCAACTGTGTGGTATTCTTTGTCTTTGCACGATAAGGATTAATCCACGCATGAAGTTCCATACCACGATCGTGACACTCCGTAATCATCCATTGCAATGGGTCCCAATAAGGCGAAGGAGGTGTACCCTGACGCCCTGTAAGGAACTTACTCCATGGCTCATACTTACTTGGATAGAGCGCATCACACTCTGCACGCACCTGAAAGATGATAGCATTCACACCATCTCGCTGCAGTTCGTCCAACTGATAACGCAACGTACGCTGCATCTCCTCTGTACCAATACCTTGGAACTGTCCGTTCACACACTGAATCCACGCACCGCGAAACTCTCGTTTCTTAGCTGGCACTTGTCCATACACGGCATTACCTGCCCCAATGAAAAGCACTGCGGCAATCAATAATCTCAATAGAGAATGAAGTTGTCTCATTATTTTAATTTAGTTATATGCAAACCAGCAAAAGCGGCCCCTCCCCCTTCCCCTCCCCCAAAGGGAGGGGAGTGAAATGCGCGATATCCCTTGTGGTTATTGGAAATAAGTGTTAGGCTTTCCCAAGTTAATTAATCAGAATCAGGATTTTCATCACTCCCAAGCAAACTATTTCCAGCACTCCCCCTCTCCCTTCGGAGAGGGGGCTGGGGGGTGAGGCTTTGTGTTGGGGGGTGAGGCTTTATCTCCTCCCTGCCATCTTCCTAAACATTTGGCGGTGGAAGCGGCGTTCAGCCTCTAACACGCGCAGCAGTTTTGTGGCAGGAAGCACCTTTAACATTTCCTTATGATAACGCTGTTCTATCTGTTTTAATTGTATTTCATAGGCGTCAGCCTTCTCAATCGCCTCACGTGCCTCACGTTCCGACGATGGACTTGCATTATAAACAGCACGTAACTTATCGAAATAACCACGCTGTTTACCTTTCATCTCATCAAAGACAGGGAAGAGTCGTGCTGCCTCTTGCGCACTCAATCCTGCCTCTTTAGTAATGAAGTTATGCGACTCTGCCTTGATTCTGTTAAAGTCAAACTTCCCCTGTGCATGCAGCAAAGACACACTGAAGAAAACGCAAAGCAATAGGATTATTCTTTTGTATTTCATACTTCCTTCTCCTCTATTATTCTTCACTCGCCAGATAAGCATACATATCCGACTCGTCTATCATGAAGTAATCGGCTGCCTGATCGAAATCATCTTCTGATGAAGCCGATGCCTCGTGCGCTCCCTGCGCCAAATGACTGCCTGGCAAAGACTGTTTTCCTTGCCCACCATCAAACTCCTGATAAGCAAGGAAGCCTACCAACACAACCCCGATTGTCATCGCTGCTGCAGCCAATGGGCGGAGATAATGCACCATCGTACGACGTGGCTTTACCGTCACCACCGTCTCTTTCTGCTCTTCAGTTGGTATCTGAGCCATCACATGGGAAGACAATTCAGAGAAGTAATTCTCTGGAACTGTGAAAGGCCGCTGCGTGCCGTATTCCTTTTGTAAGTGATTCGTTGATTCCATAAAGTTTTTTCTTTGATATAACTTAGACTGCAGAAAGGCTGAATGGTTTAATTATCAAGGTAAAATATTATTCATACCGCTTCACGTAGTCAGTAATCTTCTGTACAGCAATATGATAAGAGGCTTTCAGCGAACCCTCGCTTGTACCTAATATCTCGCTTATCTCAGAGTATTTCATCTCGTCATAATAACGAAGTGTGAACACCGTACGCTGCACATCGGGCAAGGTTGCAATAGCTTCCTGCAACAATGCCTGACTCTTATCGCCATCGAAGTAGTCGTCTGCTAATAAGCGATTGGCTACTGAGAGGTCGGCATCAGCATTAGAGAGCATAGCTGTCTTTTGATGACGAAGGAAATCGAGCGACTCGTTGATAGCTATGCGATAGAGCCAAGTGGACAATTTAGCTTTCCCTTGAAAGGTCGGAAGACTCTTCCATGCTTTGAGAAACGTGTTTTGCAATACGTCATCAGTATCCTCATGTGTAAGGACTATACTACGAATCTTCCAATACAGCGATTGGCTGTACTGGTCAACAATCATGGGGAAAACCTTCTGTCTTCCTTCGGGACTCGCCAACAGGCGAATCACTTCAGCTTCATCGAGGGGAGTCACTACTCTTCAAGAAAAGGTTTTGATTGTCAAGTGCTTAACAGTCCCTTAACGAATTGATACCTTGCGAACTACATTGCCCACCTTGACGATGTAGCATCCCTTCGGGAGGTTGAGCGTATAGTGCTTATCGTCACCGTCAACCTTCACGCTCATCACGCGTACACCCGTCACATTATAGATTGCCAACTGTTCGTTCTCAGCACCAACCACATGCAACACGTTACCAACAACCGAGATTGAAATAGTCTGAACGTCTAAGTCAATCAAATCAATTGCTGCACGCGCTTGCACCGGAGCGGTGAAGCCTACAGAGAGCAGTAATGTGAAAAGAAAAGGAGTAAATATAT